>Ga0302164_10000009_pt1 | contig 183596 bp, 145 predicted proteins | sample I_Fen_E3_1_FD_193500 | JGI IMG/M metagenome (GOLD analysis project Ga0302164, IMG submission 193500) | Peat permafrost microbial communities from Stordalen Mire near Abisko, Sweden - I_Fen_E3_1 | ecosystem: Environmental > Terrestrial > Soil > Wetlands > Permafrost | place: Sweden: Abisko...
GAAATTTTATCGGAAATAACTTCGGTAGGGTGAAAATGGCCGGCATCCAGCGTAATCATTTTTTTATTGGCAACGCCGTAACCCATATAAAATTCGTGAGAACCTACTACATAACTTTCGCTTCCGATACCGAATAATTTACATTCAATACTGTCGAGCATATAGTCATCGTTGGTTTTATATTCAAAGATTTTATCCAATGAGTCTTTCAAATTCTGACGATATTCTAAGCGATCAACAGTCAAATCTTTTGATCCATCGGGAATCCATATATTATGAATACATTTTGAACCCAACTGACGACCGATTTCTTCCGAAATTTTACGGCAACGGATTACATGATCAATCCAGAATTCGCGAATAGCAGGGTCGCGGTGTGAGAGGGTAAAACCATCAGCCGATTTTTCGTGTGAGAAACAAGTACTGTTGAAGTCCAGTTTATAGCCTTTTTCTTTTGCCCAGTCAATCCAGCTTTGGAAATGCTTTGGTTCAATTTGATTGCGGTCTACTTTTTCGCCCTGAAAATCGCCATAAAAAGCATGAATGTTTACACGATGTTCGCCGGGGATCAACGACATGGCTTTGTCAATATCAGCACGCAGTTCAGCAATAGTTCTGGCTTTTCCCGGATAGTTACCCGTAGCCTGAATACCACCTGTAAGTTCTCCGTTACCTGTTTCGAAACCGGCAACATCATCGGCTTGCCAGCAATGAAGTGAAATAGATAATTTCTCTAATTCGGTCAAGGCTTTTTCCACATCAATATTCAATGCAGCATAACGTTCTTTTGCATATTCAAATGCTTGATTAATCAATTGTTCTTTCATGATATGTTTTTGTTGTGTTTGTACTTTTGCTCGTTTAGCCCCGAAACAAAATGCGGAATAAGCTAAACAGAAAAATTATCGGAACAAAGATATATATTCGGAAATATGCCAATAATTGATTTTTGACATAATACCAGTAATTTTTGACAAACAAGATTTGGAGTCAGTATTGTTCGGTAGAAAGCTCTCTCAGTTCGTTCGAGATGGCAATCAATACCTCATGTAACATTCTATATTTATGAGAAAAGCGAAGAATCTACTATTATTATAAGACAACAATCATTTGGATTATTCTACCCTCCTATCTGGAAGAAATCCAAACAACACAGCCTCACTCCTCCTCGCCCGATAAAGCTCCCCCGATCTCTCTGATCAAGTCATAAGTCTTCTGTATTGGAATACGAAACTTCTGTATTCAAATACGGAACACCTGTATTCGAATACGAAACTCTTGTATTCGAATACGAGCCTTCTGTATTGGAATACGGAACTCTTGTATTCCAATACGGAACTCTTGTATTCAAATACGAAACTTCCGGATTAAGATACGAGAGGTTCGGATTCCAACACAAAACAGCAAAACGATTATCAAAAAGTAAAGGTTTAATGTCAAAATCTACGGCGACTTTAGATGTTGATATAGATACCTTTGCATGCAATTTTTATTAATATATGAAAAAGAAATCATTCTTAGCGTTCGATTTAGGGGCCACCAGTGGTCGTTCTATCTTAGGCACAATAGAAAACGGCAGACTTCAGATGAAAGAGCTGACCCGTTTTCCGAACCAGATTCTCCAAATCGGAGATCATTTTCACTGGAATATTTACTCGCTGTTCGAAGAACTTAAAGCTGGGTTAATAGCAGCCAAAAACGAAAACGTTGAAATTTCCTCTATCGGCATTGACACCTGGGGGGTAGATTTTGCATTTATTGCTGCCGACGGTTCACTGCTGGGTGCACCTTATGCATACCGCGATCCGCACACAGTGGGTGCTCCCGAAAAGTATTTTCAACTGGTGCCGCGTGAAAAAGTTTACAACATGACCGGAATTCAGGTAATGAATTTCAATAGTCTGTATCAGCTTTTCGCATTAAGTCAGGCAGATAATTCGCTACTGAAAGCGGCTACCGATATTTTATTTATGCCCGATGCATTGGCTTATATGCTTACGGGTAATAAAGTGGTGGAATATACCATTGCTTCCACCTCGCAGATTCTGAACCCATGTACGAAAAAATTCGTAGCCGAATTGCTTGAAAAAGCAGGTATCTCGCCCTCTATATTAGGCGAAATAGTGATGCCGGGACATGTTATCGGTACGCTTACCGACAATCTGGCCGAAGAAAGCGAACTGGGCAAAGTACCGGTTATTGCAGTGGCCGGTCACGATACCGCATCGGCAGTAGCTGCCGTACCGGCTAAAAACGAACGCTTTGCGTATCTCAGTTCCGGAACCTGGTCGTTGATGGGAATAGAAGTAAAAGATGCTATCATCAACGATGAAACCTTTGCCCTGAATTTTACCAACGAAGGTGGAATAGACGGAACAACCCGTTTTCTGAAAAATATTACCGGCATGTGGTTGCTGGAGCGATGTATGAAAGAGTGGAAAAAAGAAGGAATCACCTACGCTTACGAAAAGCTGGTACTGATGGCCGACACCACGCCCGCTTTTCAATCGCTTATTGATCCCGATCATGAATCTTTTGCCAATCCGGCCAGCATGACTAAAGCCATTGAAGCTTACTGTCTTGCAACAGATCAGATAGCTCCCAGGACTCATGCTGAATTTGTACGCTGTATTTTCGAAAGTCTGGCATTGAAATACAACTATATATTGGGCAAGCTTCGTGAATTATCGCCATTCGCCATTGACAATTTGCATGTTATAGGCGGAGGTTCTAAGAATCCGTTGTTGAATCAATGGACTTCCAATGCTATCGGCATTCCGGTTATTGCCGGTCCGTCCGAAGCTACTGCCGTGGGTAACATTATGATTCAGGCCAAAACAGCCGGATGTGTAAGCTCACTGCATGAAATGCGCCAAATTATCGGTGAATCGGTACATTTGGATGAATTTACACCGGAAAATCACGACCTTTGGGCTGCGGCTTATACCCGGTTTTTACAGATTACTAAAATAAACTAATGTAGTACTCAAAAGACAGCCGAAATTATTTGGCACTGAGTAGCTTCATTAGATAAAATATGATTATCCATTATTTCACCTAATAAAAAGAAAATACCACAAAAGGCACAAAAGACTCACAAAAGTTTTTATGAAGTAAAAACTTTGCTTTTGTGTACTTGAAAAATCAGGTAAGTAGGCAGAAGAATATAATGTCGTATTTAAGAATAAGAATGGAACGCTGATTTTACGGATTGAGCGGATAAAAGCGGATGATAATTAAACAGATTTCTAACAGATTTTAGTCATGCAAGCATGACAGATAAAAGCCGGAACTATTGGAAATCATTCCGACTAGTCGGAATTAAAATCCGTATTAAAATCCGCTATATCAGCGTTTATCCGCGTTCTAATCTTTTTGCATTTATAAATTGACTTATGCAACATTATATTTATCTAAGTACTTAATATGTAACTTAAAAATTTCTTTATCAGCTTTTGTGTACCTTTTGTGCCTTTTGTGCTAAATTATTTTTGAAGTTCACAAAAGAAAATATCTATTGATATTCTTTTAGGTAAACAAGCAGATATTCATTAAATAAAAATATCATTCTCTACTAACAACTTATTAAAAACAACTACTCAGAAAAACACTTCGGTGAATATAAATGAGCAGTATTTATTATGAAACAATTAGATGTAAAATTCATGCATCCGGTAGAACAGATCAATGTGATTATCGGAAAGATTTATCGGGATGGAATGACTACTGCTTCGGGTGGAAACATTTCGATCAGAGATAAAAACGGCGATATCTGGATTACTCCTTCTGCTGTTGACAAAGGTTCGTTAACCGTCAAAGATGTGATGTGTGTAAAAAAAGACGGCACAATAGTGGGGCCTCACAAACCATCATCGGAATTTCCTTTTCACAAAGCCATCTACGATTCGCGTCCTGACTTAAGTGCGGTTATCCATGCACACCCTCCCGGATTGGTTGCATTCAGTATTGCCAGACAAGTTCCGAACACCAACATTATTCCACAAAACCGCGCTGTTTGCGGCGAAGTAGGTTTTGCACCTTACGGCTGCCCGGGTAGTAACGATTTGGGCGAAAAAATTGCCGCTCAATTCAAAAACCCTAAATACAAGGCAGTCATCATGGAAAACCATGGTGTAGTACTGGCCGGTAGCGATATGCTGGATGCTTACGAACGTTTCGAAACACTTGAATCGTGCTGTTGTACGCTGGTCAATGCCGGAAAATTGGGTAAAATAAATGCTTTGACCGACGAACAGGTAGCTGCTTATACTGATCATTTGCCCAAGACTATTGAGCACTTCGAAAAAACCGATTATCCTTCATCAGAGTTGGCATTGCGTACCGAAATGGTCAATATTGTTCACCGTGCCTGCAAACAGGGTTTAATGATTTCAACTTTCGGAACAGCTTCTATCCGCTTAAACGAAAATGAGTTTCTGATTACTCCACACGACGTAGCCCGCTGGAATATTTCGGCTGATGACATTGTACACATTAAAAACGGTAAAGCCGAAGCGGGTAAAAATCCAAGTTATGCTGCTGCTTTGCACCAACGTATTTATGAACTTAACCCACAGGTTAATTCTATCATTGGCACACAAGCTACCAATCTGATGGCACATGCGGTAAGTGGACAAAAATTCGATGTTCGCACCATTCCCGAAAGCTGGATATTCTTACAGGATGTTCCTTCGGTTCCTTTCAGTTTGCTGTACAAGGATGTGGACAAAACTGCCAAACTGTTCAACAGCAATCGCGTTTTATTAATTGAGAACGACAGCGTAATAGTTACCGGCGACAAACTATTTAATACCTTCGATTATCTTGAAGTAGCTGAATTCAGTGCCAATTCATTGGTTATGGGAGCTTCAATCGGGACACTGCAACCAATGGGTGATAAAGAAATAGAAGAACTGAGAATTGCCTTTAATGTAAAATAAGGCGATAGAAGCTTCAGGTTCATACACCGGATTGAAATATATGAATATCCGCTTTGTTACCCCAAATAATATCGACAGATATTATCTTTTGTGGACTCCAAAAACAGTTCACCACAAAAGTCACAAAAGAATCACATAAGCAGATATAGAAAACTTCAAGTTATATATTGTCTGCATTTTAAAGGGAACAAAAGCTAAGTTTTTATTTCATAAAAACTTTTCTGTGACTTTTGTGCCTTTTGTGGTAAATTCCTTTGATTGGGTAAAATAAAGAATAACCGGATTGAAGTAATATCCTTCCGTTCATAACTAACACATAAAGCCTGCAAAACGAATTGTTTTGCAGGCTTTATTTATCTGATTATCCTCAACTTCCCCGAATCAACAGGAAACAACAAAATTTCGAAAGATTGGTAACTACTCAGCACCCTTCTATTTTACTAAATAGTTGAATATGTGTTTGGAATATAATAGAATGAGTTCTTTGCCACGGAGTGGCTAAATGTGAATAACCCCCAGTAAGCGAAGCGCAACTGGGGGATAATGGGAACAGATGATCGGACATTTGATTTTCAATTCGACTAGTCGAATTGAAAATCAAATAATTCCAAAAGCAGAGGGATGTTGAGTAGTAACAAAGATTGGATATCCTGTTTTTCAGAAAATAGTTAGACGATAGGGTTCTAATTTTAAGTCCCCTTTAGAGAATTTATGGGCGGTTTTCAACTCAATTTTCCGCCCCAAGCCCCTAAAGGGGATGTTAAATACCTTCGTCTTTAAAAATTGGAATGCTAGATTATATTCGCACCATTACTTAGTTCGCAAAAGAAAATATCGATCAATATTACTTAGGGTGGTTAAGCAGAAATCCGCTTTATTTTTAGACAATAATCAATACTCCGACAACAAAATTGTCTGAATAGCAACCCGGTTTTTATCCGCCTCATGCCTCACCATACAGTCCTGAATGCGTTTTCTGAATTTCCAGCAAGTCATCTGATTTAATCCAAGCTGATCGGAATAATTATAGGACGAAAAATCTTTTCCAAGCACACAAACATTATACGCAATATAAAAAGCCTTATTGATGGGGAATTTTATATTGTGGAATATAGTATGTGCCGTAGCCGACTCCTCCGATTTGCAACGTGTACACCTGCGCGACGAAGGAGATTTACCCTCACAGAAGTTGGTATGGCCGCATTTTCGGCATACAAAACCGTCTTTCCATTTCACCTCTGCAATGAACTTTAGGGTCTTTTCGCTGTTTTCAAATAGTTCGGGAACCAGTTCTTGAGGAATATCTTCTTTAAAAATCATATTATCAATGCAATTAATTAATTCAATCTGAAATACGATGCAAAGATACTGAAATAAATTAGTGATAACAAAATAATTTATTAGTGATACTATTGTAATTCAAAATAGAATAATTACCTTTGTCGCGAACTACAAATTCTAAAGCTAAATAATATGAAATATATAATTATCGGTGCAGTGGCCGGGGGTGCAAGCGCTGCCGCCAGATTACGGAGAAATGACGAACACGCTGAGATAGTCATTTTCGAAAAAGGGGAATATATCTCTTATGCCAATTGTGGATTGCCTTATTATATCGGCAATGTAATTACAAACAGAAATGCGCTGTTTGTGCAAACAGCGGCTTCTTTTAATCAACGCTTTAATATTGATGTGCGGACACTCACTGAAGTGACTGCAATCAATAGAACTACAAAAACAATTACGGCCCGGAACCAGACAACCGGTGAGCAGTACGAGGAAAGCTACGACAAACTGATCCTTTCGCCCGGAGCAGAACCGGTTCGTCCTCCCCTACCGGGAATTACCAGTAAGGGGATCTTTACGCTTCGCAATGTAGCCGACACAGATTACATAAAAGCTTATGTGCAACAAGAACAGGTGAAAAAGGCGGTTGTGATTGGTGCCGGATTCATCGGGCTGGAAATGGCGGAGAATCTGCACTCACTGGGTCTGGACGTGAGCATTATCGAAATGGCCGATCAGGTACTTACTCCGGTTGACTTTCCTATTGCTGCCATTCTCCAGCAGCATATCCGTTCCAAGGGAGTTCATTTGCATCTTAGCACCGCTGTCAGCGGCTTCGAACAAACCGAAAACGGCTTGCAGGTTTTATTGAGTAATAACAGCGTACTGGAAGCCGACGTAGTTATTCTTTCCATCGGCGTAAAACCCGATACCAGACTGGCTGTAGGCGCTGGTCTGAAAATTGGCGATGCACGGGGAATCCAGGTAAATGAATACCTACAAACTTCCGATCCGGATATTTATGCTGTGGGCGATGCCATTGAGTTTACGAATCCAATCACGCTTAAACCCATGATTACCTACCTGGCAGGACCAGCAAACAAGCAGGGACGCATTTGTGCCGACAACCTGGTTTTCGGACATACAAAGACGTACAAAGGTTCTATCAACACGGCCATTGTAAAGGTTTTTGACATGACTGTGGCCACAGCCGGCACCGCTTCAAAACATTTGCAGGCAGCAGGCATCATGCATCATATTTCAACCATCACCAGTGGTTCGCATGCCGGATATTATCCCGGATCAAAACAAATGACCATCCAAATTGCTTTTACACCTGATGAAGGAAGAGTACTGAGTGCACAGATTGTGGGGTACGATGGTGTGGATAAACGGCTGGATATTTTAGCTTCAGCTATAAAACGCAATGGAACCATTGACGAACTTACGGAATTTGAACATGCCTATGCCCCTCCATTCTCGTCGGCTAAAGATCCGGTGAACATGGCCGCATTTGCTGCCGAGAACATTTTGAATAGAAAGTCTGTTGTTTTCCAGTGGAATGAACTGGATAAAGTTACAGCCAACGATCTATTGCTGGATGTAAGAACACAAAAGGAATATGAAGCAGGCAGAATAATGGATGCCATCAATATCCCCGTAGATGAATTGCGCGAGCGAATAGCCGAAATACCCACAGGTAAAACCATTTACATTTATTGCCTGGGTGGTTTACGCGGTTATCTGGCTCAACGGATTTTAATGCAAAACGGATATACTGACACTCAGAACCTCTCAGGCGGTTATCAGTTATGGAATACCTGCACCCGTGAGATAGCTCTTCGTTGAAATAACCAATATATACAACAAAATATCAAACTAAAGAATAAAAATATGAATCTGGAACAAATAATAAAAGAAAACGCCGGTACCATAGTGGATGTACGCACTCCCGCTGAATTTATGGGAGGCAATGTAAACGACTCAATTAATATTCCGTTACAGGAAATCCAACAACGACTGGACGAAATAAAGCAATTAAAAACACCTCTGGTACTTTGCTGCGCCAGTGGCGGACGAAGTGCTATGGCTGCTCAGTTTCTGTCGTCGCAAGGCATCGACTGCGTAAACGGCGGATCATGGCTGGACGTGAATTATTATCAATCTCAAACACTTTAAAATATGATCTCAATAATAAAAAGCCTGTTAGGCATAGGGCCTAAAACCAATTTTGCTGAATTGGTACAACAGGGAGCGCTTATTTTAGATGTACGCACCAAAGGCGAGTATGCCAGCGGACATATTGAAGGGTCGTTGAATATTCCGGTAGAACAACTGGCTAATAATCTCAATAAACTCAAGGACAAAAAACGAGTTATTATCACCTGTTGTGCTTCGGGCATGCGCAGTGCTTCGGCAAAAGGCATCCTCACTGCCAATGGATTTTCTACCGTACACAATGGCGGTGCCTGGCAAAGCCTGAACAGAAAGCTTGTTTAGCTTTGATAGAATCAGGATGTGTTTTCAGGCAATGTAAATGCTGAATTCAGGATTTAGCGCAAAGTAATTCTTCGGCCGTTTTATTGTAAAAATCAACCGACCAGAAATTATTTTGCAGCCTGAGTTTATTGATACAGCCATTTTTCAAACGGGTTTTGAAACTACCAAACTCACCACCCGAAAGACTGTATAAGATCGAGTTTGTTAGTCCTCCGTGCGACACAACAATTATTTTCTGCCCGGGAAAGTCTCCAGCTATTTTATTTAAACCCACCATAGCCCGTTCCCGCAGTTGTTCGAATTCTTCCTGATCAGGGATAATGCCGGTTGGAAATCTTTTGCGACGCTCTTCCGGCAGTAAGCCGGAGGCAGAACCATAACTGCGCTCCATCATTTCATCAACCACATGAACTGTTGGTATCGAAAGTCGATTGGCAATTATACGAGCTGTTTCCAATGCCCGTTTCAACGGACTGGAAATTACGACATCCCATTCTCCGTTTTCAAAATAACGAGCCGTTTCCAGAGCCTGTTCACGCCCCCGGTCATTCAGTTCAATATCTTCACGTCCCTGCAATATTCCCAATGAATTCCAATCCGTTTCACCATGACGGATCATGCAAATAGTAGTCACGGGACTTTGGTCGTTTTTGTTCATCGTGTAAAGTTGAATCAATACATAAAATAAATAAATGATAAGCTGATAATAGCTATAAAGAACCAGAGGGTAATACCAAGTATAAGAGGTTTTACACCCACCGACTTAATAGTTTCTCTTGACAGTCCGGCTCCGATAAAGAAAAGAGTCAGAGTCAGACATTGTCGGGAAACAGACACAATGCCGTGTGTCAGCACGGTTGGAATAGCTACGTAAGTATTCAGTACCATAGCCAGTATAAAAAAGAAAATAAACCAGGGAATAAATACCTTATCGCCTTTGGATTTAAAATAAAACGACGTGAATACAGATAGTGGAATAATCCACAAGGCACGGGTTAGTTTCACTGTCGTAGCTACTTTTAAAGCTTCCTCTCCATACGTAGCACCCGCTCCTACCACCGAACTGGTATCGTGAATGGCAATAGCCGCCCACATGCCAAACTGATGCTGACTCAGATTCATCCAATGTCCTAAAACCGGAAACAGAAACAATGCTATGGCATTCAATACGAAAATAGTAGCCAACGAAACAGACATTTCGCTTTCATTCGCCTTCGCTATCGGTCCTACAGCGGCAATGGCACTACCTCCGCAAATGGCCGTACCCGATGCAATCAGATAAGATGGAACCCGAGTTACTCCAAGCCATTTGCCTACCAGTATGCCGATAAGCATAACACTCACTACCGAAAACAGGGTAAACAACATACCGTCCGAACCGGCTTTGAACGAATCGAGTAAATTCATACCAAAACCCAAACCAACCACGGATACCTGAAGCAGGTATTTAGATGTCTTTTTATTGAACTTCGGAAAAGGAGATCCGAGTATTAAGGCGAATGCCAGCCCCAGGAATAAAGCAGCCGGAGCCGAAATAAATGGAGTTAAGCAGAATAGTGCCAGAATTACATACACAATCTTTACAACGGGAGTAGGGAAAAAAGTAGTCGCCATTTTTTGTGAGTTTTTTATGCTGTTATTTTTTATTTTATTTGCCCACAAAGGTACTTTATACAAGAAGATTATAGAAATAGTTATTACTTATGTCCGATTACTTAAAGTTATAGCGACTGGCAAACTTCATAAACAAGTCAGGTAGCGCTTCTACTTCACCGTAAGATTGAATAAAGTGAAAGCTTCGCTCGATGCTTAACCCTTTTACATCAATAATGCTCATTTCTTTGCTCTTAAGTTCTTTCAAAATGGAATATATCGAAAGGAAAGCCATACAGTCCGAGTGCAACAAATAAGATTTGATACTTTCGGTGCTACCCAGCTGCATTTCGATATTCAGTTGCGAAAGTTTTATGTTCAGAGGTTTTAAGGCATGCGCAATCACCTCCAGCGTTCCGGAACCGGGCTCCCGCAACAAAAAAGGAACCGTAAGCAGTTCGTCCAATTGAATCCGTCCTTTTTTCGTAGCCGGATGATTGATACGAGTTGCCAACACAATTTCATCTTTCAGAAACTCTGTATATTTAAATGAGGTGTTTTTTGATTGCCCCTCGATAATACCAAAGTCGATATCCTTGTTCTGTAAAGCCTGTTCAATCTGTTCGGTATTACTGATCATTAAGGTTACCTGTATATCTGGAAACTTTTTATGAAAATCGGCCAGTAAGGGTGGCAATACATATTGGGCTATAGTGGTACTTGCACCTATCCGCAACTGACCGCTGTGCCGGTGATTAATCTCGTTCAGATCAAATTCCAGCTTGTTGTAGATGGCAAATAACTGGTTGGTATATTGCAACAGAATCTCACCAGCTTCCGTTAGCTTTATTTTCGATCCGTTCCGGTCGAATAACTTCAATTGAAAATAGCTTTCAATTTCCTGAATATGCTTTGAAACGGCCGGCTGGGTGATACAAAGTTCATCAGCCGCCTTTGTAAAATTAAGGCGTTTGGCAACTGTATGAAATACTTTTAGACGAAAGTCAAACATAAATATATAAGCTTAATAAGTTATGTCTCAGTTGTTAGTTGCAGATTAATTCTCTGCCTGTATCCCCCGGAATAAAAAATAAAGATATTGGCCTGCAAAGATACAAACTACGAAGAGTATATACAGCCAACTATCCGCATTAAAAACAAATGAGGTTGTCTATTGCAAACAACCTCATTTGATATTTCAGAACTTCAATTTCAGGAATTCTCTGTTGCGTTTTCCAATCGTTTCAATATGGAAAATATAAACAAAGCTGACAATGTACAGCAGATTATAAGAACACCCCAGAACATATAAAGCGGCAGTTTGTCCCAGAAGGTTCCTAACACTCCTACTAAATAATTACCGATAGCCGTAGCAGCCAACCAGCCTCCCTGCATCATACCCTTGTATTGGGGAGGTGCTACTTTTGCTACAAACGATAATCCCATAGGGCTTAAGAAAAGCTCTGCAATGGTCAGTACAAAGTAGGTTCCGATCAACCAATTCGGATCAACCAGCGTGTTCGAAACTCCCTGAATTTCGGAAGGTGCCGGAAGACCCATGGAAGCTACAAAAAGTACAACAAAACCAACCGCTGCAATCAGCATCCCAAATCCGATCTTTCTCGGCGCCGAAGGCTCTTTTCCTCTGCCATTGAGAAATGCAAAGAACGCTACAGCAATTGGGGTAAGCAGCACAATAAATAAGGGGTTGAATTGTTGAAAAATCTGAGGAGTTATTTTCACCATGCCACCAACATTTTTCACCACAAGTAAATAATATACAACTAACCCGAGCAAGCCGACTAAACTGACCACCACCCCTTGGGTTGGTTTTCTTTTACCTTCGAACAAACCGATTGTTGAAATATAAATTCCGTAAGCAAAAACAATAAAGCACAACAACGCTGGCAACGAAAACATCATATTATGCAAAGGAGAAACCTCGCTTTGAGTATAATCGCGGGCGAAAAAGGTCATGCAAAGTCCGTTTTGGTGGAAAGACATCCAGAAAAAGATAACCACAAAAAAGACCAACAGCAATGCAATTACTCTTTCTTTGACCTGAGCCGGACTTAAAATAATAGCATCCGACTTTACGTGCGCTGCTTCAGCTTCTTTAAGTTGTTGCTTATGAGTTTTGTCAACAGCTTTCCAGGTTTTTCTGAAAATAACAAAAATCAGCAACGAGATAACTAAACTAATACATGCTATTCCAAAAGCAATATTATAGGATTTACTCAATGAGTTGACCACATAGTCCTCGCCAAAGTGCATAGCAAATTTATTGCTGTCGCCGGACGGGTTAATGGCGGTGTCGGTAATCGAGATCGCTTTTATTCGATCTTTTATCGCAGCAATTTTGTCTTTGTCCTCTGCTTTTTTACTGTCAAGCAACTCATAATCCGTTTTTGACAGCTGCTGGTTTAGGTCCTGTATTTTTCCGGCAGCAGTAAGCTGTTTCAAACCTGCAGCTTTTAGTTTGAAAAGTGTTTTATCTCTATCAGCCTGAAAAACTACGCCGGCACTCTTTTTTGCTTTATCAATAAAGCTTGCACTATCGGCTGCCGTGTTGAGCTTTTCGGTATTTGCTTTAAATGCATTGGCAACAAAGGTCTTTTCGTCTACCACCTTATCATTCAGAGCCACGAAGTTTTTGGGAATAGATGCGTCGTAGGTAAATTTGTTTTGCGCCAGAATAGCATTATTCACCGCATTGGCAGCACTTGGAGCAAAGAAAGCACCAATATTGATAAACATGTAAAAAATAGAAAAGGCCACATCTCGTTTCGATCTGTATTTTTCCGATTCATAGAGATTACCTACCAGAGCCTGCAGATTCCCCTTGAAGAATCCCGTACCCATAGCAATCAGAGCCAATGCACAATACATGGCAGTTTTTCCGGCTGCATCATTGCCCGACGGAATTGCCAACAATACGTAGCCAAAAAACATAACACTCACTCCCAACAAAATGGTTTTGCCGTAACCCAATAGTTTATCCGCCACAAAGCCTCCCAAAAGAGGTAAGAAGTAAACCATGGCCAGAAAAGTACCATAAATAACACTGGTTTCGGAAGAAGACAATCCAAACTTTGCCTGCATATACAAAGTCAGAATGGCTAACATGGTATAGTAACCAAATCTTTCGCCCATATTGGCTAGTGCCAAAATAATTAAACCTTTAGGATGTTTCTTAAACATAATGGAATTTTAGATTTGAGAATTCTTCTCCCTGAAAAAGGATAAGAATTCTGGTTTATAATTGTTTTTCATATATTTTCTTTTGATCTACAAGTACCACCTGAGCTTATTCCGGTTTTAGCACCACACCTTTATTCTTTCGTCCATCCACCTTTATCACAATAGGCTTTTTAAAACGGACATGCCGAAGAAATTCCGACTCGTAAACAGCCGGTTGTGCATTCAGATAAGTGGTATCGTACGAACCGTCGTGTTGAAAAGGATTGATCGTGAAATATGCTACTCCAAACGAAGTCAGATTCTGAAAGAAATGGGTACCCTGACTGGGGTCAACACGATAATTGGACAAACCCGACTCAACAATCAGGCGGGCATTGCTTATATGCGGCCACTTCACCGGAATGCCCAACCACGGATCGGCCGAACCCCAACGACCGGGGCCTACCAACACATAATGCCGGTTCTGGCTTATCAGGTCGCGATTAATAGCATCAATTTCTGAAACGATCAATTGAGTTTTAGCTGCATTGAAGGCTTCCGGTTTTACGTAAACCAGATCGTAAAGATCGTTGGTAATGCCATGCCCCAACGCACTGTTGCAGGTGATTATCGTATTTTCCTCCGGAACAGTTCCAATATCCTCATTGATCATTTCGCGACTATCCACAATGGGTCTTATTTGCAACATGTAGAATGTATGTTGTTTGGCCGGTGAATAATCCAGATTTACGGCAAACTCAATTTCTATAGGTCGGCCCATTTCAAGTTGGGCAATGCGCAATACTTCTTTCAGCATATTGGCCAGCGGGAAAACATCGTGCTGAAGGATGTTGGCAAAGGTGATTACCTTGCGTCCCCCATCATAGAGCCCGTCTTGTATAATCTGATCTTGCGGATTGTAAGTAGAAGCTATGTAACGTAAGGTGCCATCTGCCAAAGCATCCGAAACGGGTATTTTCAATAAATTGAAGCCATCGTCTACCTGAGGGACAAAACGTGCCCGACTCAGATCGAGAGCATTAAAATAGGTTTGTGTTTCGCGAAGTGCCAGTTCAAGAGTACTGGTTTGTAATACATTCCGAGGGTATGCCGGCGAAAATCGCAGACTCATACCCCCATCCATAATATATTTTCCCAGTCCCATGGCAATACTCACAATGCCATCTTCCGGTTTTTCGGCTCCGATAGGATAATAATTCAACGAACGGGCCACCCCCGAGAAGGAAGGATAAAATCTTTTTTCATATGCATTTCCACAGATCTCCTGCAACACAATGGCCATCTTTTCCTCGTCTATTACATTCTTGGTAGCCATCATATAAGCTTTGCTGTCTCTGAAAAAGACAGAAGCATATACAGCTTTAATGGCCTCGGTAATCATCACGAGCATATGCGTTTTACTTTTGGGAGTATACGGCACCATATAGGTGGAATATATTCCGGCAAAAGGTTGGTAATGCGAGTCCTCAAGCAAGCTGGAAGAACGGACGGCAATGGGCGAACTGATAGCCCCCAAAAACACGTGCAAATCGGCTATAAGCTCTTGTGGCATGCGCGCCTTCAGAAAATGCTTCAAAATTTCCTCGTTTGGCAAATCAGACATTGCCACCGGATAGAGATCATTTTGTTCCATAAACTCTGCAAAAACGTCGGTACACAAAACCACTGTTTTAGGAATTGTGATTTGTGTATTTTCAAAGCTTTCAAAGCTTTCGTTGCGCTTTATCATTGCATCAATAAAAGCCAAACCACGTCCTTTACCCCCCAAAGAGCCCTGACCAATGCGGGCAAAGTTGGAATATTGATCAAACCGATCTCGCTGAAAAACAGCCACAACACCACGGTTCTTCACTTTGCGGTAATGCACAATGGCATCGAAAATAATTTGCCTGACCTTGTCCAGATCATCCGGTCCATAATTATCGACATCAATGTTTTTCAGAAACTCGGCCAGCGGAAACATAGCTCTCGAATACAACCAGCGCGAAATATTGTTGCGCGAAACATGAAAATAAAGCGAAGCATCGCTGATGGAAAATATATTTTCCTGCAGTCCGCGAAGATTCTGAACGCAAACTTCCACTTGTCCGGTATTACAATCGGTAAAAACCAGATCGCCAAACCCCAGATTATCGGTAATTTTCTCGCGTAGTTCCAGCAATAATGTTTTCGACGTTTTATTCAGGAAGTCGGCTTTTACGTTTTGTGCTTCCGCATAATTAGTCTCTTCAGTCGACTCTACAATAAGCGGAATGTATTTATCAGACTTTCGTATCTCATTACACAGATTGATGCCTGCAAGCTTGTTTTTTTCGCCCTGCTGAGGAAATTCCACATCGGTAATAACGCCCAGCATATTATGCTTGTACTTCTCATAAATAGCCAATCCCTCTTCGTACGATCTGGCTAATAATATTTTAGGACGCCCGCGCATGCGGAGCATCTGTTCGTGTTCGTTCAGGGCTTCGGTCATAAACGAACGACTTTGCATAAAAACGAATTTATATAAATGCGGAACTATGGAAGAATAAAACCGAATAGAATCTTCGACAAACAATATAACCTGAACGCCTACCGATTTTACGTCTTCTTCCACATTCATTTTGTCTTCTATCAGTTTGATGATGGCAAGCAGAATGTCGGAATTTCCCAACCAGCTGAACACATAGTCGATAGCACTCAGATCTTCATTAGCTATACGTTGCGAAACCGAATTGGAAAACGGAGTAAGCACCACGATGGGTATGTGCGGGTTTTGCGTTTTTACCTTTTTGGCCCATTCAAAAGGGTTAATGCTGTCGCCACTGGGCATCGAAATAATCAGTTCAAACTGCCTTTCGCGAAGTTGTGCATTCGCCTCTTCTTCGGTAGAAACCAGTGTAAAGCGTGGAGGGTAACGAAGATTCAGGGAGGTATACTCGTTGAAAATTTGTTCGTCAATGCGTCCGTCTTCCTCCAACACAAAAGCATCGTATTTACTGGCGTACAACAACACATTGTAGATGCGATGTGTCATCAGATTAGCAAAAGAGGTGTCCTTAAAATACAGTTTTTTCAGGTTTGGAGAATTCATGGCTATAGCAAGTTAACTGTTCATGAAAAAGATCAGAGCAAAAGTAATAAAAGCCCGGAATTTTTTGACTAAAAAACAGAAAATAATTACATATCGCCGGCCTGAATATGAAAGATGGCCTATTTCCGATAACTTGCTTTGCGGAGATGAGATCACAAAACAAAAGATAAAACAGTCATAATAAACCATTTTGTTTGGTTTAAGTAAGCCGTTTCTTCGTATATGTTTTTATGGATTTACGTCATTCACGATGATCTTTGTAGCCAAAGTATTGTTTTTGTCGACAATGTTTAATTCATACAAATAAAAAGCTTGCTTGTTTAAAATTATGTTTTTATCTTTGCATTGGTTTATTCCACTACAACTCTGTATTACAGCTCTTTGATAAGTCGGTTTCAACTAATAAAAAATGGGTGTAATGGCTCTCTGTATCGACCTTTTAGGGACTTGCATCAGTACTATTATGTCTTGCATTGGTACTATTTCATCACACATCAGTATTCTTGCATTATGCATTGGTACTCTTCTGCCACACATCAGTACTCTTGTCTTACGCATTCGTACTCTTTTATCACACATCGGTACTCTTGTATCATTCGTCGGTACTCTTGTACTACCAATCGGTACTCTTTTATAAGCCATCAGTACTCTTCTATTACCAATCGGTACTCTTGTATTATCAATCAGTACTCTTGCGTTATCAATCGGTACTCTTGTATTATCAATCAGTACTCTTGCGTTATCAATCAGTACTCTTGTGTTATCAATCGGTACTGATTAATAATGAATAGATATCAAAGAGCAGAGCAACGATCGAGTCTATGGGTTTATTGGAGTTTTAGTAGAAACCAACGAGGTTGATCAGCGTATATGATGGTTTAGTCAATAGGTATATGTTTTGAATTTTTGGGTAAGATTGATTCGATTGTGGAGTTTTGTTTTCAAATGATATAGCATCAATTAATTACATAAAAACAGTGAGTTATGAGCAAAGAAAGTTACAGCATTCCTGCCGGGCCAACTGCCCGTTATGATTTTCAACGCAATGCGATTGAAATCTGTACCCCTAATGCTGCGGCCTGGGGGATTTCTTCCGAAAGGTTGACTAAAATAATACCGATCCGTTCGGATTACGAACAAAAGTATGCCTTAGCCAATAATTCCAGCACGCAGAGCCCGGCTGCTACAGCAGCACGCGAAGCTGCCTGGGAGGTTTATAAGGTTCATCTGGTCGATTTGTATGATCACGACATTCTGAATAACGATGCCATTCCGGTTAGCGAAAAAGAGGCGCTCTATATTCATCACACTGCAAAAGGTGGAAGTACACCCGCCGCAGCCCCCATTTCCACGCCGCTCATTACGTTTTTAGCCGGAAAAATATCGGTGTTGAATGTTGTTTATGCCGATTCGGCCAGTCCGGCTTCGCATGCCAAACCGGACAATGTGGTGTTTTGCGAGCTGGTTTATAAAGTGGACGCTCCTGAACCTAAGAAACCGGCCGAATGCCCCGAACGATCTTTCATCGCCCGTTCGTACGAAGCAATGGTTTTCACTCCCGATCAACGGGGCAAAACCATCTGTGCCTATGGCCGCTGGGTAAACCGAAACGGAAAAGTAGGACCATGGAGCGGAATGGTAAAGGCCATTATACCATAAACAAAGCCTGAAAACAAAAACGGTGACAGACTGCCGGGTAACAAACAGGTGTACGCAGCTATAAGCCAATAGTTGTAAGTCCTTGACATGACCTTAATATAAAGATCAGCCTGGCGGAGTTAAAGCATCAATTGAAAATACCTGTTTTCAATTTCCCATTCGCATGGTTATGCTGGTCGCAAACTTTCCTGATTAACTGAAGTGGGGTATTTGCACAGTATTTATGTTTCTAAGTCTCTTGTAATACATTTTCTGTTTATTTGGTTATAGGGGCTAATCTCGATTTTGGTATTATATTTGCTTTCCATTAATCAAAATTAAGTAGTTTCCAATATCTAATAAACTATTTCTATCATATAGCACACATAGGAAACATCCCGATACATTCCCGATTAATCGGGACAAGCAGGGAGAAATACTAAAAAAAAGACTTAGGTCACAGAGTAAAAGTATCTGACGATACTTTTGTCTAGCCTGAAATTATCCCGTATTCGGGCTAATAAGTAAAGAGCAATATTTAACAACTCGCCTTTTCTTTCGGTGGTTTTGAAAGCAAAATTCAAACAAAAAGCCTGTTGCAAAAAAGAAAAACAAGCAGACAGATGAATCAAAACTTTATAAAGAATAGAAATCAGGCTTACGCGCACCTTATTCTGATCAAATCAATTATTTTTCAAAGAGCTTAAACGACATCGGACATTCTTTCGTCGGGGAAATGAACCTGTTTATCGATTTTCGATTGTTTGGAAACCCTATTACTATCTACTTTTGTACCGCACTTCCGATCAATGGAAATAAACTCTTACGCTCTGATTTTGTTTCTGTTCAAAAGGAGTCATGATTCTACAAGCAATTCTGAATCTGACAAAACACCGGCAGGCATTGCAAAAAAAGATAAACACGCTAAAATGGAAAATAAAATGATCACACTATATATTGCTGACGAAGACGAAACTCAGACAAACCCGTTTCCTGAAATAAAAGAAACTGAAAGCAGCTTTTTTTTCTCGGAAGTGTATACTTTTTTTTCGGAAGTTTCGTTTTTTTGTTTTTGTTTCTAACATTCAGGAACATCAACAAACTCAGAAAAATATCACATCCCAGCTTTTAGGCGGTTCAGTCGATAAAACCGGCGGTTCAATGCCTCTCAACCAAATTGTAAATCTAATAAGTAGTTTCCAATATTTAATGAACTATTTCTATTACATAGCACACATAGGAAACATCCCTATACATTCCCGATTAATCGGGACAAGCAGGGAGAAATAATGTGGGAAAAAGACTCTGGTCACATAGTAAAAGTATCTGACGATACTTTTACTATACCTGAAGTTATCCCGTATTCGGGATAATAAGTAAAGAGCAACATTTAACAACCTGCTTTTTCGTTATGTGTTTTTGGAAGCAAAATTCAGATAAACAGTCTTGTGACTTGTAACTTTTTACTTGTAACTGATTACTATGTGTTCTTAGCCTTATATCTTCTAGTTGAAACTAGTGTGAACTATTGCGCTAAAAAATATATCAGTAATAATTATTATTTATTAAGTAAGTACCTTCGCGAAATTTCGCTAAAAAATATTTCAGCGTTTAGAGTGGGGGTATTTCAGCACTTCGTTGTCTTAGCTATACAGAAAATTAATAAAACTTTTAAAAGAACATCTCACTTTAAAAACTAAAACGTTAAACAATTAATTATGAATTTACGGAAAGTAATTTTATCTTTTGTACTTTTTCTATTTCTTACAAGTGCCTTTGCTACGGCGGCACCGGACAGAATTAGCTTGAGTGGAAACATTAAAGATGAAGCAAACGGAGAAGCACTGATAGGTGTAACAGTTTCCATCAAGGAACTCAAACGAGGAACAGTAACCAACAGCTACGGATTTTATTCGGTCAGTGTGCCCAAAGGGGAGTATACCATTGAGGTTTCGTATGTTGGCTATGGAACTGTTTCAAAAAAAATGAATCTGAATCAACCTGCTAAATTAGATCTCGAACTAAAAACAGCCGCAAATGAAATAAAAGAAGTGGTGGTTTCGTCGCAACGAAAAGATGCGAATGTCACTCTGAACCGCATGAGTTCGCAGCAGGTTTCTATCACCACCATCCGGAAAATGCCGGCACTGATGGGCGAAGTGGACTTATTAAAGGCCGTGCAGTTGCTCCCCGGAGTAGTTTCGGCAGGCGAAGGTACGTCCAGTTTCAGCGTTCGTGGTGGTGGAATAGACCAGAACCTGATTGTGCTCGACGAGGCAACCATTTATAATGCCTCGCACATGATGGGCTTTTTCTCGGTTTTCAATAATGACGCCATTAAAAACATGACTCTTTACAAAGGAGACATTCCGGCAGCCTACGATGGACGTTTGGCGTCCTTGCTTGACATCCAGATGCGGGATGGTAACTCAAAAAAAATATCAGGAAGCGGCGGTATTGGTTTAATTTCAAGCCGTCTTACACTCGAAGGACCCATCGGATCAGATAAAACTTCGTTTATTGTTTCGGCACGCCGCACGTATGCCGATCTGTTTCTGAAACTCTCTTCGGATAAAGACATAAACAAGAATAAACTTTATTTTTACGACTTCAACGCAAAAATAAACCATCGTATCGATGAAAACAACCGCATATTCCTCTCAGGATATTTTGGACAAGACCTGTTTAAAAATGCTGATGCAGGTTTTAATTTTGGGAATGCAACCCTCACCGGACGCTGGAATCACCTCTTTTCTCAAAAGCTGTTCAGCAACTTTTCGTTGAACTACAGTCGTTATAACTATGGTTTACAATCGACCATGGGCAACGAAAGTAACTTCGACTGGAAGTACAATATGCAAGACATGAGCCTTAAGGCCGACTTTTCCTATTTCATCACGCCCGAGAACACCATGAAATTTGGTTATAACACCGTCTTGCACAAACTTAAACCGGGTACAGTTACCTCTACAGGTGGAGCAACCAGTTACGACAATTATATATTACCGGACATTAATGCTTTTGAGCAGGCTCTGTACGTTTCGGACGAATATCAGGCTTCGAAAAGGCTATCGATAAAAGCCGGACTCCGTCTTACCGCATTCTCGAGCATAGGCAGCGGAACGGTGTACAACTACGACAGCAATTTCAATTCTATTGATTCAACCGTTTATAAATCGGGACACATAATTAAAACATTCTACCGCCTGTCGCCACGTCTGGGAATAAATTACTTGTTGGACAAACAGTCGTCGGTAAAAGCCAGTTATGCACGCACCAATCAGTTTTTGCAAATGGCCTCCAACTCCACCGCAGGCACACCACTCGATCTGTGGTTTACTGCCGGAAAAAATATCAAACCTCAAACCTGCGATCAGTATGCCGTAGGTTATTTCCGCAACTTTCTGAATAATCAACTGGAAGGATCTGTGGAAGTATTTTACAAAGACATGCAAAACACGATTGACTTCCGCGATCATGCAGACCTGCTATTAAACAAAAAGCTGGACGGAGAATTACGTTTTGGTAATTCCAGAGCGTATGGTGCCGAATTTCAAATACAAAAGAACGAAGGTAAACTTACCGGATGGGTCAGCTACACCTACTCACGTGCAGAACGAACCATTCAGGGTATAAACAACAACGAAACTTACCTGGCTCCCTACGATCGTCCAAGCACCATCTACATAGTGGGCAACTACGAACTAAACGAACGCCTTTCCTTCGGAGCGAACTTTATATACGCTACCGGCCAACCGATAACTTACCCTATCGCCCGCATGGAAGTAGGAGACGTCGTTCTGCCTGTTTATTCAAAACGAAACGAATATCGCATGCCCGACTATCACCGGCTCGATGTTTCGCTGACATGGAAACCTAAAACAAAAAAGAAACGTGCCTGGTCGGGAGAATGGAATTTCTCGGTTTACAACATCTACGGTCATAAAAATGCCTGGGCCATCAACTTTGTAAACGATCAGGACAATGCATACAAGACCAAAGCCGAGATGACCTATTTGTTTACGTTTGTTCCTTCTGTTACCTATAATTTTAAATTCTAAGCAAAAATGAAATTTAGCTATAATATACTCGTTTTACTCGTAGCAAGTCTGTTTACGGCTTGTACTACCGACATTAATATAAATTTAGACGGGGCATCTCCCGAACTGGTGGTTGATGGTGCCATTACTACTGACACGATGGCTCACAGCATAGTGCTGAAAAGAACAGCCAACTATTTTTCAAATCAGGCAGCCGAAGGAGTTTCGGGAGCAGTGGTTACTCTCAGCGATGGACAAACCAATGTTACACTCACCGAAGCCAACGCAAGCAAAGGAATCTATCAGACTCCGGCAAATTACTTTGGAGTAGCAGGACGCACTTACACACTCACTATTGGCAATGTAGATGTAAATGGTGACGGGGTAAAGGAACAATATACAGCGTCGTGCCCTCTTAACCCCGTAACTCATATCGATAGTATCAGCGTAAAAAAAGAACATATCTTTCAGAAAGATATGTGGACATTAAAAGCTTCCATGCAGGAACCGGGCAACGAAACTAATTATTATATGATGCGCAGCTACAAAAATGATAAAGCAGTATCAGATAGTATCCAGGAGTGGGGAATAATGAGCGACAATCTGACCAACGGGAAGTACATGATCAGAGAGACCTTGATGTATTTTTCGAACGATAAGAAAGATGAAAAACTACAACAGGGCGACAAAATAACACTGGAATTATGTGGTATTACCAAAGATTATCTGTATTTCATAAAGGAGGCACAAGACGAGTTTTGGGGAAGAAATCCGTTATTCGGAGGGCAACCGTCAAACATACGAACAAATATAAAACAGGTTTTACCGGCTAATGGTAAAGCTAGTCCGCATGGTTATTTTGCAGCCTATTCTGTAAACCGGGCTACAACTATATATGATGGATTATAAACCTCCTCCAATTTTTTATACCCTTTTACGAGGCGTCCTGATATTTTAGGATTTACAAAGAATATAATCGTTTTTGTTGTTTGTACCTTTGCAGGCTCAAAAAAGCAACTTTAGAAGTGCATTGTAGTTAATTTATCTTTACAACAAAACAACCCGGGCAAAAAAACGATTGTATACAAAATGACAAACGATAATACAAAACAAAAGACAGGGGGGAGACCCGCCAAAGCCAACATCTTCGAGGTATTGAAACCTTACAAATTGATGATTTTCGGATTGATCGCATTTGCTTTACTTAGCAATGCGGTCAATCTTGTTATACCGAAGCTTATCTCGCACAGTATTGACGATTTTTCAAAAGGAGCTTTCGACTATCAAAAGATCATTCTCGAATTTCTGATTGCGGCACTGATCATTTTTGTATTCACCTTTTTGCAAGGTATTTTACAAACCTACGCCTCGGAACGCGTAGCGCGCGATTTACGCACCAAGCTTTCCGACAAAATTTCCCGTCAAAGCTATGCCTTTGTTTTACAATCCAACCCATCGAAACTGCTAACCAATCTGACATCCGATATGGATTCGATAAAAATGTTTGTTTCCATGGCAGTGGTATCGTTGGCTTCATCCTTGTTTATTGTCATCGGAGCAAGCGCTTTGCTTATCTCCATCGACTGGCAACTGGCATTGGCAGTTTTAATCATCATTCCTATCATCATCGGAGCTTTTATGATCGTGTTTAGGAAACTGACCAGCATGTTCAAAAAAAGCCGCGAGGTGGTGGACAGACTCAATAAAATTATCAATGAAAGCATCATGGGCGCTGCACTGGTACGCGTGCTCAACTCGCAAACCACAGAATACAGCAAGTTTATGGATGCTAATACGCAGGCCCGCAATCTGGGCATGTCTATACTTCGTTTGTTTGCCACACTGATACCCATCGTGGTATTTGTCAGCAATATGGCTTCGCTGGTTATTCTGGCATTGGGTGGGCATTTTGTGATTAACGGACGAATGTCTCTGGGCGATTTTGCTGCTTTCAGCTCGTACCTGGTTATTCTTATTTTCCCCATCATGGTTATTGGCTTTATTGGTAACTTTATTGCTCAGGCCTCGGTAGCCTATGGTCGTATACGCGAAGTAATGGATGCACCCGAAACACGAGACACAGGTACAGTGGACACTCCGCTAAAAGGAAACATACAAATGAAAAACATTGTGGTGAACTACGGCGAGAAACCGGTACTAAAAAACATATCGTTCACCATAAACCCCGGAACACGAACAGCCATTATCGGTCCGACTGCTGCAGGCAAAACACAACTATTGTATTTGCTCACCAGCCTTATTAAACCGAACAGCGGATCAATACTATTCGACGATATTGATATAAATAATTACAACAAAGAAACTTTTCAGCATCAGATAGGATTTGTATTTCAGGACAGTGTAATATTCAATATGAGTCTGCGCGAGAACATTGCGTTCAACGAATTGGTTACGGACGAATTAATGGAGAAAGCAATCGAAACTGCCGAGCTCGGTGACTTTATAAACACGCTGCCCGAAGGTATGGAAACCATCGTAAGCGAACGTGGCACCAGTCTTTCAGGCGGGCAAAAACAGCGTATCATGCTGGCCAGAGCACTGGCTCTGAACCCAAAGATTTTGTTGCTCGACGACTTTACTGCCCGGGTAGATAATCAGACAGAGCAGAAAATCTTGGAAAATGTGGCTAAAAACTATCCCGAACTAACCTTGATTTCAGTTACACAAAAAATTGAATCGGTAAAGAATTACGGACAAATCATCCTATTAGAAGAAGGAGAAATACTGGCAAGTGGTACACACGAAGAATTACTCGAAAGCAGTCCGGAATATGTTCAGATATTCAATTCTCAACGAAGTACAAATCTTTATGAATAAGTCCAACTTCAGGAATGAGACTATTTGAAGATTCAAATTTAAAATTACTGCATCATTAAATAAAAAATAAACTTAATCCCCTATTGGGGTTACGATACATATTATGAGCTATAATCTCAACGGAAGAGGAAAAGGAGGTGCATTTCAGCCCTTAGAAAAAGTAAGCACCAAAGTTGTTCTACAGCGTTTAATGACCCTTGTAGGTCAAGAGCGTAACAACTTATACATTGCAATGTTTTTTATCTTCCTCAATTCAGGTCTCAATTTGGTAGCACCTTATCTGATGGGGCATGCCGTCGATAAGTTTGTCGTAACACACAACTACGGAGGAGTTATTACCTATTCCATTATCCTGTTTGGAGTATTTTGTCTCGCTTTAGTTAGTGGTTACACCCAGTCTCAATTGATGGGACGTGTGGGTCAGCGGATGCTTTTCAATCTACGAAATACGGTTTTCAATAAGTTGCAGGAGCTGCCTATCGACTTTTTTACTCAAAACAAGGCCGGTGATCTGATTTCACGCGTCAACAACGATACCGACAAGATCAATCAGTTCTTCTCGCAATCGTTGGTCCAGTTTATGAGTAGCATTTTCACCATGCTCGGAGCAGGTATTTTTCTATTGTCAATCAATGTAGAGCTTGCACTGGCTGCCCTCGCTCCTGCCCTTGTTCTATGGGTTTTCACTAAAGCTGTCTCTCCTTGGGTAAAAAACCGGAACGCCTCCAATATGCGAAGCACCGGTAATTTGAGTGCCGAAATACAGGAAAGCCTCGATAATTTTAAAGTCATCGTAGCGTTCAATCGACGTGATTATTTCCGCAAAAAGTTTGATGACGCAAATACCGACAACTACCTTACGGCTGTAAAAGCTGGTATTGCCAACAATATTTTCACACCGGTATACGGCTTTTCATCCAATGTCGGGCAACTGGTTGTACTAGCTTTGGGTATTTATCTGATTACGGTAGGACAATTTTCAGTAGGTCTACTTATCAGCTTTCTGGCTTATATCGCACAATTTTATAATCCGTTGAGACAAATAGCCGCATTGTGGGCCAACTTTCAGGTAGCATTAGCTGGTTGGGATCGCATTTCACAGATATTGTCGCAAGAAAACAACTTGCCTGTGATACAAAATACAGTCAACAAAGAACCGGAAAGCTGTTTGCTATCGTTCCGAAACGTTTCATTTGCGTACGCTACCGGAAACGAAATTCTGACCAACGTCAGCTTTGATTTGGAACGAGGAAAAACCTATGCTTTTGTAGGACCTACAGGAGGAGGAAAAACCACCACGGCTTCGCTTATCGCCCGGCTTTATGATCCCACTGCAGGACAGATTCTGCTCAATGGTGTAGATATCCGCTCGCTGAATGCCAATGAACGGACTGCCAAAATAGGATTTATACTGCAAGAGCCTTTTCTTTTTACGGGAACTATTCGTGATAATATATTGTATGGAAATGCCTGCTTTATGAATCTTTCTGACGATGAGCTTAAAGAAGAACTAAAAGCCGTGGGGCTCGACGGACTGCTGGAGCGCTTCGAGGGAGGACTGACTGCCGAAATAAAATCAACCGGTGATGGCATTAGTCTGGGGCAAAAACAACTTATTGCCTTTATCCGTGCTGTACTTCGCCGTCCAGATCTGTTGATTCTCGACGAAGCAACAGCCAACATCGATACAGTTACCGAACAACTACTCGACGAGATTCTGAAAAAACTACCCGACAGTACAACCCGCATTATCATAGCTCATCGCCTGAATACGATTGAAAATGCCGACGAAATATACTTTGTCAACTCGGGGGCAGTAACCAAAGCCGGATCGCTAAATGATGCAGTCGGTTTACTGTTACATGACAAACGAGCCAGCTAACACAAAAACCATCAACATGAAACAAATACTTACTTTAGCAGCAGTAAGCGGCATATTAGCAGTTGCCCTTGGAGCTTTTGGTGCGCACGGACTTAAAACAATAATCACACCCGATATGCTTGAAGTATATAAAACCGGAGTTCAATACCAGTTTTATCATACCTTTGCTCTGTTAGCAGTTGGTATTTTGATGCATTTCAATCCATCCAAAGCCCTAAAGTGGTCGGCAGCTCTGTTTATAACCGGTATTGTTCTTTTTTCTGGTTCGCTCTACGCCTTAACCCTCACTAATATAAAAATTCTGGGTGCTATCACTCCTTTTGGAGGAGTGGCTTTTATTGCCGGATGGGGTTTATTGGCTGCACATTGCCGGAAATTACAGCGCTAACAGCCCTTCGAATTAACTCCATGACGGAATCAGAACTCTGATTCTCGAAGTGTTTCTTTCTATGGTTGAAAAAATAAAAGCGTAAACTGAGGAAATTCAGTTTACGCTTTTATTTTAAAATATTGCAGAACTCTTATACGAGTCCTTCAATTTCTACCACCTCGTTTACATCCAGATGATAATCTACTGTTTTGCAACCAAAGCCAAACAAATTTTTAAAATCTTTGCTGTACCCAGTTAAATCGCCAATATGCTGAACATTTTCTGTCGAAACGTCTTCCCAAAGCCGAACAATTTCAGCCTGTACATCTTCGCGCATTTCCCAATCATCTACACGTACGCGACCAGCCTCATCGGTTGGCACAGCACCTCCTGCAAACAATTTGTCGGCATACAAGCGTTGTATCTGCTCAATACATCCTTCATGAATACCTTTAGCCTTCATAACTTTAAAAAGCAACATGATGTAGAGCGGAATAAACGGAATGGCCGAACTGGCCTGAGTTACCAAAGCCTTGTTCACCGACACATAAGCTTTTCCACCCGTTGCACTCAGTTTTTCAGAGATCGAAAGAGCAGTAGCTTCCAAATGGTCTTTTGCCATTCCTATGGTACCTTTGCGATAAATAGGTTCTGTAACAGCCGGGCCAATATAAGAATAAGCCAGAGTTAGCGCATTGTCAGCCAACACACCTGCTTGTTGCAATGCATCTATCCACATTTCCCAGTCTTCGCCGCCCATAACAGCTACAGTATTTTCTATTTCCTCCTCACTGCATGGGTCAAGTGACACTTCAGAAACAATCCCTGAATGAAAATCAACTGTCTTGTTACTGTACGCATGCCCGATGGGTTTCAACACCGAACGATGCATCACACCCGTAACCGGATGCATACGAACCGGCGAAGCAAGACTATAGACAACCATATCCACCTGTCCGAGATCTGCCTTAATCAATTCAATTGTTTTGGCCTTAATTTCGTCAGAATAAGCATCACCATTAATGCTTTTAGCATACAATCCGGCAGCATGTGCAGCCTTACTGAAAGCTGCTGAATTATACCAACCCGGCGAAGCTGTTTTTTCTGTTTGTGGAGCTTTTTCAAAAAAAACACCAATAGTGGCAGCTTCAGAGCCAAATGCACTGGAAATGCGTGATGCCAGACCAAATCCGGTGGAAGCACCAATAACCAGTACCCTTTTAGGCCCTTCTATTTTACCTTTCGATTTTACGTAGTCAATTTGTTTCAGGACGTTTTGCTCACATCCAACAGGGTGAGCTGTGAGGCTGATAAAGCCTCGCATTCTTGATTTAATAATCATTTCTATGTTTTATTGATTGATAAATTTCTTTCTTATTTCGTGGGATACAGATATCATCTCCGTTTGGGACTGCAAAAGTACAATAATTTCAAAGAACGCAAAGAAAATATTGTTCAAGCCAGTCAGAACCTGTTTTACAATGTAGATCTAAACTAAAAGCCACCCACATCTTATTATCACACCCTAATCGTTCATTTTCATATATCTCTTTCAGATTTTTCAAGTTTAGCATTCATATTACCTAGCACCCCACTCACTATTAAATAGTCATAAACCTTTAACCTCCATCTGAGACTTTTTCTGTCAATTAAGCCAACATAAATCAGCCTCAAAAGAAAATCTCTTGAGGCTGATTTATGCTACGCAATTTAAGCAGAATCTTTTCTTTGCAATTAAACAGTCACTTCGTTTATCAAGGGTTTCCCATCTACAAAATCCTGAATATTTTGTAAAGTGGTAGCTGCAATACTTTCCATAGCCTCTTTCGTGAAAAATGCCTGATGCGAAGTCACAATTACATTATTGAACGACAGCAAACGTGCTAAAACATCGTCATTTATCACATGATTTGACCGATCTTCATAAAAAATATTACTTTCTTCTTCATACACATCCAATCCGGCAAAACCTATTTTCTTACTCTTTAATCCATCAATAAGCGCTGCCGTATGAATTAATTTTCCACGACCGGTATTTATGATCATAACACGATCTTTCATTTTGGCTATTGAATCATCATTAATGATGTATTCGGTCTCTTTAGTCAATGGGCAATGCAATGAGATAATATCCGACTGACGATATAACTCATCTAATGTAGTGTATTTCACATCATATTTCTTAGCAAAATCCAAATCGGGATATAAATCGTAAGCCACAACATTCACACCCAGACCACGCAAAGCCTGAATCAGAATTTTTGCTATTTTACCCGTTCCAATAATGCCAGCTGTCTTCCCATGCATGTCAAACCCAATTAAGCCATTCAACGAAAAGTTTCCATCCCGGGTTCTGGAATAAGCTTTATGAATTTTGCGGTTAAGGGTAAGCATCAATGCGAGTGTATGTTCGGCTATAGCATAAGGCGAATATGCCGGCACTCTCACCACTTTTATTCTACCTTCAGCCGCCTTCAGGTCCACATTATTAAAACCAGCACATCGCAACGCGATCAATTTTACACCATTATTTATCAACTCATCAATGACCTCTGCGTCCACCACTGCATTCACAAAAACGCAGACTACGTCAGCCCCCTTCGATAATATCACATTATCTCTGTTCAAATGTCCTTTATGAAATCGGATATCAAAACCAAAATGCTCATTCATATTCTTGAAAGAAGTCTCATCGTACGGTTTCGAGTCAAAAAAAGCTACTTTAATTGCCATAATATTTTATTGTTTCTGTTATATTCAACTTTGACAACGCCATTAGCAGCAATATTGTTCAGCCCAAATCCACATTCTTAATTCTATTGAAATAAATAGTGTAAAAATAAGCTCTTTATCATCTTTTTCATCAACACGATTGTCAATCAAAGAATTATTTGTACCTTTGCCCCGCTTTAATAAAAACTAAGTATTAATTATTAAAAAGCTAACAAACAGTATGTTAAATCATTATGAAACCGTTTTCATTTTAACTCCCGTTTTGTCTGATGTACAGATGAAGGAAGCGGTAGAAAAATTCAAATCCATTTTAGTAGAAAATGGTGCGACTATCACCAATGAAGAAAATTGGGGATTACGCAAATTGCAATATCCGATTCAAAAGAAATCGACAGGTTTTTATTCGTTGCTTCAATTTGATGCCGAACCTACAGTAATCGCTACGCTGGAAACTCAATTCCGTCGCGATGAACGTGTACTTCGTTTCTTATCGTTCCGTTTGGACAAATATGCCTTCGAGTACGCAGAAAAAAGAAAAAGTGTTAAATCTAAAGAAGTAAAGGAGAACTAAAACATGGCAGCAAACAACGGAGATATCAGATACCTAACTCCACCCTCAGTAGATGTAAAAAAGAAAAAATACTGTCGTTTCAAGAAGAGCGGTATTAAATACATCGATTACAAAGATCCAGAATTTTTGAAGAAATTCTTGAACGAACAAGGAAAAATTCTTCCACGTCGCCTTACCGGTACTTCGTTGAAATATCAACGTAAAGTAGCTCAAGCAGTAAAAAGAGCACGCCATATTGCGTTGCTTCCTTATGTAACCGATATGATGAAATAATTTAGAAGGAGGAAAAAGTATGGAAATTATATTAAAAGAAGATGTAGCCAACTTGGGTTACAAAGGCGATATACTGAAAGTAAAGGATGGTTACGGACGTAACTTTCTTATCCCAACAAAAAAAGCAATTGTAGCTACAGAATCTGCTAAAAAAATGTTAGCTGAAGATCTGAAACAACGCGCTCACAAACTAGAACGTCTGAAAAATGATGCTATCGAATTAGCAGACAAATTGAAAGACCTGGTTTTGACTGTTGGTGCTAAAACAAGTACAACCGGTAAAATTTTTGGTGCAGTAGGCCCTATTCAGGTTGCCGATGCTTTCGAAAAAGCTGGTTTTGTTGTAGATCGCAAAGTTATTGTACTTAAAGATGCAGTAAAGGAAGTAGGTTCTTACAAAGCTACATTAAAACTTCACAAAGAAGTGACTATTGAAGTTGCTTTCGAAGTAGTTGCTGAATAAGATTTTCTATTTTAAATTATACAATGGGTCGATTCACAAACGTCGTGGATCGACTCATTGTTTTTTATATCAAATGCATCAGAAAAAAGGAGACAATTAAATTGCCTCCTTCCCAAATTAAAAAGTCCGATACTTATTTAAGTTTCTTTGAAATAAGATTATCAACCGACAACTTACCGCTTCCGCCAATCAGAGCAGTCAGAGCTAGACCGACAACCAGAATAAAGTATTCAACACCTTCGCCCTTTTGCATTCCAAACCAGTTCATGAAAAAACCGTTGTTAATATGACCACCCAAAATAGCAGCTCCGGCCATAGTAAGACCCACTGAAAAAGCCATAAAGCGCGTTCCAAGACCCAGAACAAGTCCGATACTACCGACAAATTCGGCAAGAATAACAAGCAATGCTATTAAAAAAGGCATTCCCATTGACTGGAGAAATCCCATTGTACCGGCAAATCCATGCCCTCCAAAAAGCCCGAGTGCCTTTTGCATACCATGAGGCAGAATTACAACACCCAATGCCAAACGGGAAACTAATAATGACCATGATTGTTGGTCTGTAGCTAGAAATTGTTTAATTGTTTTCATCATGTTTTTTTGTGTCTTAAAGCCCGGATCAAGCGATCTGAGACTTGATTATTATTTATTTAATTGTTTATATTGTTCTTATTAACCGCTTGCTTATTTCATTGGAACTTCCATTATCAATAATTTCGAGAGGCTATCCGAAGATATTTCTACCGAAGAAGTTTCACTGACTCCTAATCCGTCTCTTTTATTCAGCTTCTGTCCGGAGATTGTGACATCACCTTCTATTACAAAGAAATAAACTCCATTATTTTTATCTTTTAATTCATACTCACCTTCCCATCCTTCGGACAAATCACCTAAATGAAACCAGGCATTTTGATGAATCCATACGCCCTGATCATTTGGATCAGGCGAAAGTATCTGAAATAATTCGTTTTGTTTTGCAATTCCGGCCAACGAGATTTGATCATAGCGCGGAGTTACATTTCGTTTATTTGGTATAACCCAAATTTGCAAAAGCTGCAATTCCTGATTCTGATTTCGATTGAATTCACTGTGAAAAATTCCGGTTCCGGCACTCATCACTTGAATTTCGCCGGCAGCAATCTCGCCATGGTTCCCCATACTGTCTTTGTGTTCTACTGCTCCAATCAATGGAATGGTGATAATTTCCATATTGTCGTGCGGATGTTTTCCAAATCCTTCGCCACTGGCAATCCAATCATCATTAAGCACCCGTAGTGCACCAAAATTAACCCGTTCGGGATTGTAATAGTTAGCAAAGCTAAATGTGTGACGCGTATCTAACCAACCATGGTTGGCATGTCCGCGCGTTTCAGATTTATGCAATATAGTTTTCATAATTGTGTCGTTTTTTTTTAACCCCTTAATCCCTAAAGGGGAACTTGATTAGTATTGTCTTTAAAAAATTAAAGATCAAAATATAATAGATATACTAGCTTAATTTCCCGTTAAGGAATAGGGGTCGTGTTTTATTTTTTTGATACGACAAAGGTACGGTGACAAAACGCAGAAGGAGGTAATGAAATCAGGTGAATGATTGCAAAAATCAGGACTGACGTGCTAACACACGAAATTCGGAGGGAGTTTGACCGGTTATTTTCTTGAAAAAATTATTAAAGTGGGACGCTTCATCAAAGCCAAGTTCATACGCCAGCTCTTTATTGCTCAAACTACTAAACAGCAATGAACGTTTTGCTTCTGTAATTAACTTACTTTGAATGTGATCTTTTGCAGATTTCCCTGTCAGATTTTTCACAGTCTTATTCAGATAATCACTCGTCACAGCAAGTGCACTGGCATAATCCGACACCATATGATCAGTGGCATACTGTTTATTAAGCAGCTGTTTAAATGTGCGTAAAATATGATTACTGGTCTCTACAAGTTGAGGATTATTGCTTTTACGCAAGCTACAATGATTATTACCCTGTATAAGGAATACTTTCACTAAAGATCCGACAGCCTCCTGCGTATAGGTTTCCAATGATTTTTGAAAATGCGCCATTTGCAAAATCAGATTTTCATACACCGGCATGTCGTTTTCATTAATAGGCAACGGCGGTGACTGCCCGTAATCATTAAACAAATATATGTCATTGATCATCTTATCGGGAATAGAGTTAGCAATCAAGAACTCTTCCGTAAAAGTGATTATCCAGCCAGTTGGCTCACTACTCAAAATAACCTGATGCATTTGGCCCGGCATAATAAAGAAGATACTTCTATCTGCTATTTCATACTCAGTAAAATCTATAAAATGAGTTCCCTGTCCCCGCTCAATAAAAATAATAGTATAATAATCATGACGATGCGGAATATCGGGTGCACCATTGGTTTTTCGGTAAACATCTTCCATTCTTTTTAGAGTGAAAGTTGCATCATCTGCTGAACTATCAGCAAAACTATGAGTTTTTATATCTTTTTGTAATAAGTTCATTGAGCAAAAAAAACTTCGTAATTATTTTATAAATAGTCTTTTCTGATTTCCTGACCTACTGACAGCAAACCGACTGCTAAGATAGCATTTTTTTGTTTCATATTCCCACCGTTTTCTGTCACAGAATCAAAACCGGTTTATAGCAAAGTATAAATAGTCTAACCAGAACAAATTAATAATAAAAAAGCCCATTACAGATTATCAAAATCATGTAATGAACTTTTAATTATTAGATAAATAATGTTTTATATCCAGATACTAAGTAAGCAATAATATTCAAGAATCTGTTTTTTGAGAACAAAATTCAGATAAATACCATGTAACTAATCGCTTGTACACTACTTACTACCTACTCGTAACTCATAACTTGTAACTTGTAACTGTTCTTTACCTTCCCCAGAACTTTTTAGGAGCACTTTCGGTTTTCTTTGCTCCGTTTTCCGATTGTTTAGGCGAAAAAACAGGCTTTGAGTCCGCTGAATTTGTATTTCTAGCTGTTTGTGGTCTTCTGTTTGGATTTGCCGGACGATTAGTCTGCTTTGGTTTCACTTTCGACCTTTTATCTGTCAGAACATAGTCAGTTGGAAAAGGATGCTCGGTTACTACCGGTATTTCGATAGTGATCAACTTCTGAATATCACGTAAATATTCCAATTCTTCCACATCACAAAATGAAATGGCTTTTCCATCGAGTCCTGCGCGCCCTGTCCTACCAATACGGTGAACATAAGTCTCAGGAATATTAGGAATTTCATAATTTATAACCAGATTTAAATCATCAATATCAATACCGCGGGCTGCAATGTCAGTAGCCACCAATACACGTGTAGTACGGTCTTTAAAGTTCCGCAAAGCATTCTGACGTGCATTCTGCGACTTATTTCCGTGAATGGCTTCCGCTCTTATTTTGGCTTTTTCCAACATACGCTGTACTTTGTCAGCACCATGTTTGGTACGGGTAAAGACCAGAACTGTTTTAATTGATTTATCCTGAAGTAAATGAATCAACAGATCTTTTTTATCCGCTGCATTCACATAGTACAATTCCTGTTGAATGGTTTCAGCCGTTGTCGACACGGGTGTTACGGCCACCTCTTCCGGATTAGTCAAGATAGTACCAGCCAGCACACGAATTGATTCGGGCATAGTAGCCGAAAAGAAAAGCGATTGTCGTTTAGCTGGAATAACTTTGATCAGTTTTTTTACGTCATGAATAAAGCCCATATCAAGCATCCGATCCGCTTCATCGAGAACGAAAATACTAAGTTCGTTTAATTTCACATAACCCTGACTTTGCAAATCGAGCAAGCGCCCCGGAGTTGCAATCAGAATATCCACACCCATCTTCAGCGCACCAACTTGCTGACTTTGGGGAACTCCACCAAAAACAACAGCATGCCGTAGATTCATAAAACGCCCGTAGGCTGCAAAACTTTCGCCAATCTGAATGGCTAACTCGCGTGTTGGTGTTACAATTAATGCTTTTATTTTGCGTGGTGCCCGATCATTACCTTTATTCAACTGCAACAGTTGCAAAATAGGAATAGCAAAAGCCGCCGTTTTTCCGGTTCCGGTTTGTGCGCATCCTAATAAATCTTGACCTCTAAGTACAATGGGAATGGAAATTTCCTGAATGGGAGTTGGCTGAGTATAGCCTTCGTGTTGGAGAGCGTTTAAGATCGGCTCAATAAGATCTAATTTATCAAATGTCATAGAATATTTCACGTATTCACTCTTCTTTCACAAGCTCTAACATTAACCTTGACGGAATACGATTTTGCACAAAGATACGGAAAATAAACGGAGCTGTCAAAATTCGCCAATTTCCAAGCCAATCGTACATTCTCGTGTGCGCAAACGGTTTTTCTGTAAACAGATACATTTGTATCGGTTTTTCTTTGATGCTACTTTGTCACACGAAACGAACAGACAATGCGTAATTTATTATTATTTAACCCGAAAAGAATAGCATTAAAGTTGGTCGACCAATTAAAATGCTTATTTTTGTAGCACGCAAAAGAAGAAAATTATTGAAATTCTTCAAAAAAAAAGGACACTCACCAGAACGCATAAAAAAGCTTCTTTTTTCACGTCCAAAACAGAATAAGAACCACAAATCTTGAATCTTTTGAAAATGCATCAAACATACAGCTATCTCACAGAAAAAAATACATTCATCTCTATTGAATGTATTTTTCTGAGTGAACTCATGTCTGCCCCGATTAGACCAAGACTACTCAACTCCTCATTAGTCAAGCAGGCACCTTTAAAATCTGGATATATAACTCAAATATCATCACATACACTCAGAGCATTTAGACAGAACAACTCCGCAAGGAAAACAAGCAGGATTTCATCATGCTCCTATCCATTTAGCTTTTTGATATAGTGCAACTTAATTTCAATCAATAATCACAATTTAAAGAAAAGAAATAATGAGTAGAACCGATACCGTTTCAACGGACATTTTAATTATTGGAGGTGGACCTTCGGGTCTGGCAACTTCAATTCACCTTGCTGACATATTAAAGCAAAAGGGGTTAAATCACCGCATTTTACTTATCGAAAAAGGGAGTTCTATTGGTAGCCATATCCTGTCAGGCGCGGTAATTAAAACTGACGTTTTCAAAAGCTTATTGCCAGACACTGACTTCAACGAAATCCCGTTCAATGCTAAAGTAACAACCGATTCAACAGTTTTACTCAGCGAGAATGGATCCTTCAAATTACCGGTTCATGTGCCATACATGAATAATACTGGAAATTACACTGCTTCGCTGGGACAAATCTGTCGTTTCCTGGCTAAAAAAGCAGAAGAAAAAGGGGTTGAAATATACACAGGGTTTTCAGTTAGTGAAATTCTATACGAAAATGGGAAAGTAACCGGTGCAAAAACGATTGACACCGGGGTTGATCATAACGGCAACCAACAGGAAAATTTCCAGCCCGGGACACGTATCGAAGCGAAACTAACAATTTTTGCCGAAGGCACACGTGGAAGTTTGGCAAAACAACTGATAAAGAAATACGATCTTGAAAAAGATAAAAACTGCCAAATGTACTCTTTGGGAGTTAAAGAATTGTGGAGCGTACCGGAAGGAAATATCAAACCGGGAGAAGTTTATCACACCATGGGATATCCGTTGAATCTGAAAGAATTCGGTGGAGGATTTGTTTATGGTTTAAACGACAATAAAGTTGCCGTTGGTTTGGTAGTCGGACTCGAATATGAAGATCCGACTTTTGATGTGCATGATGCTTTTCAGGCATGGAAAACAAATCCATTTATCTCTAAATTTTTAAAAGGTGGTAAATTGGTTGAATACGGAGCCAAAACATTGCCTGAAGGTGGATATTATTCCATTCCTAAACTATATACCGACAATACATTAATTGTAGGTGATAGTGCCGGATTGGTTACCATGCCGGCCTTGAAAGGGATTCATTTAGCTGTTACGTCGGGGATGCTGGCAGCCAAAACTGCTGCGGAGGCCTTGAGTAAAAATGATTTTTCTGAAAAGACACTAAGTCAATACGAATCATTAATGAAAGACAGCCTTATTTATAAAGAAATGTATCCTGTCAGAAACTTCAGGCAAGCATTCTCAAAAGGTTTACTTGTCGGCGGACTGAATTTTGGAACACTTTTGGTTACCGGCGGTGCAGGGTTTTTCGGTAGATTAAAGTCTCACCTCGATAAAGATGCTACCAAAACATTGAGTGAATTTAAAGGAAAACCATTTAAAGAAAGATTCAAAGGAAAACTTGACTTTGATAAAGTCCTGACTTTTGATAAGGTCACAGACGTATATTTCTCAGGAGTAAACCACGACGAACAACAGGTTCCTCACGTAAAGATCAACAATCCGGAATCATTTGATGCCATTAATATCAAACAATACGGTGCTCCGTGCCAGTTTTTCTGCTCATCGGAAGTGTACGAACTGCACACCGATAAAAACGGACATCAGGAACTACGTATCCATGCCGAGAATTGTATGCACTGCAAAACCTGTGATATCAAAACACCCGGCGATGGAATTACATGGTCGGTACCCAATGGAGGTAATGGTCCTGACTTTCAAAACATGTGATTAATTCATAATTATTAATTCGTAATTCATAACTAAAACAATGGCTCTAACAATTATAAGTTTAATAAAACAAGTACCACTCGCTACCGAAATGCGAATGGGAGATGATGGATTGATGGACAGAACAAAAGCAAAGTCGATTATTAATATCGATTGCCAGTTTGGTCTTGAAGCCGGATTACAACTAAAAAAACAATACCCCGATGCACACCTGATTGCCTGCTCCATGGGACCCGGTTCATTTGAAGTGGCACTACGCACAGCCATTTCGATGGGTTATGACGAGGCTTACCTCCTCTCCGACCGCAAGCTCGGCGGCAGCGACACCTATGCTACCGGTTTGGCAATATCAACGATGCTGAAGCATCTGGGTTTTACCAAAGATTCGAAAGAACCGTTTATCGTTTTGGCCGGTCGCCAGACCAGTGATGGCGATACGGCTCATGTACCATCGCAAGTAGCAGAAAGTCTCGGTATCCCGCAAGCAACTTTTGTAGAAACCGTAAAAGCCGATGGCAAAGGCAATGTAATTGCAAAACGGATTATCGAAGGCGGTTATCAGATGATGAAACTACCCATGCCTTGTGCCATTTCATTAACCCCAACCGGCATTCCTCCTCGTAAGCCATCGCTTATAGGAGCCATCAAAGCACGTAATGCAAAGATTACAGTTTTTGGCATTGATGACATCGGACTAGGAACTGAAAAGATAGGGTTAAGCGGATCGCCTACCATTGTGGCCGGCGTAGTAAACCTCGTTAGCGAACGGGCTCCCATTATTATGTCGGAAGGACACAATGAAACAACCTTAGTTGATAGTTTAATTGCAAATATCAAAAAAGGAGGAAACACGCTGGAGAAAAAAGACACTGCAGAAAAGAAAACATCAGAAAAACCTGAATTTCCTTTTTATGACAACCGCAACGGTGCCAGAGGTATTTTGACCTGGGCCGAGCTGGCAAACGGAAAGATCACCCGTCCATCGCTCGAACTACTGACTCCTGCCCGTCACTTAGCAGATCAGCTGGGCGAAGATACTAAGATAATGACCTTGTTGATTGGAAGAGATATAAAAGATCAGGCTCAAATTCTGTTTGAACATGGCTCCGACGAAGTTATTCTGGTGGAAGACGATAAACTGGAAGAATATCTGGTACTCCCATTCTCCTCCATCTTCGAGCAAGTAATCAGAAAACGAAATCCTGAAATTGCTCTCTTTGCAGCCACCACCTCCGGACGGGAGTTAGCTCCACGCATCGGAATGAAAACCGGTAGCGGTGTGACGGCAGACTGTACCGGACTGGAAATAGGTGAATACGTAAACCGCAAAGAAAAGGTGATTAATAAACCTATTCTGCACTCCCGTCGTCCTACTTACGGCGAAAGCAAGCTGGCAACCATTCTGGGATTCGTTTATCCGCAAATATCTACTGCCCGTGCAGGCACCTTTGAAGTACCTGCTAAAATGGAGGGGCGCACCGGTATCATTTCCACTTTCGAGCCTAAACTTACGGATAAAGAGTTCTCCGTGGAAATTCAGGAAACAGTTCGTGGCGAAGCAGGTTTAGTGAATTTATTCGATGCCGATGTGATTGTAGCAGGCGGACGAGGAACTACCGAAGATGGCTTGGATCTAATAAAAAAACTAGCTGAAGCATTAAAAGCACAAGGTATAAAAGCCGAATGGGCTTGCAGTCGTGTAGTGGTCGATGAAGGTTTTTCGGAATACGCCCGTCAGGTAGGGCAAACAGGAAAAACTGTTCGCCCTAAACTGTATATTGCCGTAGGTATTTCGGGAGCCATTCAGCACATTGCAGGAATGAAAGAATCCGAACACATCATTGCAATTGATCACAACCCTAAAGCATCCATTTTTCATTTTGCCGATTTTGGCATCGTTGGAGAATACACTGACATTGTGCCTGAATTGATTGAACGCGTAAAGGCGGGCTTTACTTTTGAAATAGATCCAATAAAAAGTTAGTTTTAATTCCGAAAAACAGAAAGTAATTAAATTGGATCATTCTAAATTAAGCATTTGGTAATAACTAAATGCTTTTTTTATGCGACAAAATGAATTCTTTGTGTATTTTTGAACCAATTTCGAACGATCATTAGTCTATAGTATTCATCATGCAAAAAGAAAAAAACAGAGTAGCATTAATATCTGTAATAGCAGCAGTATTTATCACCGGCTTTAAATTAATCATTGGTCTTCTCACTGGAAGTTTGGGTATACTTTCCGAAGCATTACACTCGGCTCTGGATATGGTGGCAGCCATTATTACGTTTTTTTCAGTCAGGGTATCCGACAAGCCGGCCGATAAGGAACACAACTACGGCCATGGAAAAGTAGAAAATCTTTCGGCTCTCATTGAGACCCTCTTACTACTTGTAACTTGCGTATGGATTATATACGAAGCAGTTCGTCGACTCGTTTCAGGCAATATACACATCGAAGTCAGCGTATGGAGTTATGTGGTAGTAATATGTTCCATCATCATAGATTTCACACGTTCGCGAGCTTTGTATAAGGTCGCACGGAAACATAACAGCCAGGCATTGGAAGCTGATGCACTTCATTTCTCTACAGATATATGGAGCTCTACAGTTGTTTTGTTTGGACTAATCAGTTATCAGTTTCTAGGTTGGTATGCCGCCGACTCCATTGCCGCCTTATGTGTAGCAGTGATTGTTCTGTTTGTTTCTTATCAGTTGGGAAGAAAGGCTATCGATGTCTTGTTGGACAAATCACCGATAAACGCCACTCAGACTATTCATGCAATATTAAAAGAGTTTCCTGAAGTATTAAAGTACCATGGATTAAAAGCCCGTACAGCCGGTGCGGATACTTTTATCAAGTTTAATGTCCATTTTGCCCCAGACCTGAGTTTACGCGAAGTACACGAAGTGTGCGATAAAATAGAATTAAAAATACAATCGCTCATTCCTCGTAGCGAGGTTTATATACATGCAGAACCCGAAGATGCCTGTCATGCTGACAACGAAGACGATGATTACACGTTGTAAAGAACAATGTATATAAATATTCCAACAACGCTTATTAATCAAGGAATAAATCAACTATACATAAAAAGGAGATAGAACATCATAAAACAAGCTAGGGAAACGATACTGTTTCCCTAGCTTGTTTTACATCCAACACTTTAAACACTGACTATTAATAATCACCAATTAAAAGAAGAAGGAGTAATCTAATAAATGAACCTAAAATCAAGAATACAAATACCCCAATTTTTATTTCCCTAAAATAGCTACAGCAATGATTAAAATCAACATATAGCTGGAAAAAATAATTGATGCCGTTTTCACAAAAGATTCTATTTTTAAAGTCTTCATAACTTCCGAATATTTAATGAGTAAATAATTAAAAACTAAATTCTACAGATGTCTCTCAATTGACGATACAAAGGTAGCCAGAACCAGATAAATAATTACAAAACAGACATTTGTAATAAAAACATCCATTCAAAGTAGCATTAATTGCTGCAGCAAACAGAGAAGAGAAAAAGAATATAAATGCACATTAAATTCAAAAAGAGTGTGGCAATATATAAACAGCTAACAACCAGATCAATTAACATCGAACTGACGATAATATTTTCAAAAAAGAGACTGTATCTATAGAATAATCGCCCTCTAAATTTAAACATTTTACGACTCTTTAAAGGTAGCGCTGATTATCATTTTCAACTTATCACTGCATTTATAAAAATGTTTCCTAAAAAATAACGCAATATTACACATATATTACACATTTTACCAATCAAACAAACACAAAATAACACGAATAACATTCACAGAAAATCAAAACATCGTTTTACTATTACACGGAATAACTCTTCCTGAAGTTATTTCCAAATTTAGAATAACATTATTTCCATCTGACAGTACTATATATTTCTACTTCTAAGAATTTAGTGACATTACAGAAACTTAAACTGAACTTGTTACCCTTGGATAAGTAAATATTTAATCAGAAAAAATGAGACAAAAAAAAGCGAGATTAAAAATCTCGCTTACAAAACAAAGCTTGCTAAAATTAAGCTATATATATTTGAGAGGTATAGGTCAGATCAAATATATGCAAAAAACAGAAACAGGACTTTCAGAGTTAAGCCTATTTGTCTTCTTGCATTTTTATTTGCCCATAAGAGCAATCAAAAGCATTAAAACTAGCATATAACTTGAAAAAAATATAGACATAGTCTTTATAAAAGATTCTATTTTTAAAGTCCTCATACTGTCGAAATTTTAATTGATAAATAATGATGATGATTAAGCCTTGATAACTTGTGTTATGTTGAACACAAATATACAGACATTCACACAAATAAGCACCAAACAACATATCGTAGAAACAAATACAACCATGTAGCAGTTTGAATTAAACTCACAAACAAAAATACAATTTTTAAGCTTCGAGAGAAAAAGAACAGAAACGCACATAACAGTATGTATATCAGTATTAAGTTCGCACAAAACAGTTTTAAAAACCCATCATATTTTCAAATTAAATATTACATTCAATCGAAATTCAAAATAGCAATTTAATCGCAGATACATCTTACACCTGGATATTCGCAAAAGGGAAAAGTATACATTTAACTCTAGAAGAGCCAACACGTAACATAATTTAATATAGAACAGAGCTCACTCTATTCTATAAATTAAGATTTGAAGTATAAAATCCGACAACAAATCAGGATTAGATTTCTTATTTTTGGTCGTTTATACTACAAATAAGAGGCTCAACTGAATATTTAAAATTAAAACCGGATCGAAAAAACGTTCGTACCAGCTAGTAAAATGAAGGTAAAAACGCGAAAGACGTATTGCTTATACAATTTAATTTTGCAACCTTTGCAGTCTATTTTAAGACGTATAGAAACTTATAACAACCACGCACATTACAAAAGATCAGAATCAACAACAAAAATGAACATTTATGGTACACGTATGTAAAAACTGCAACAAAGAGTTTATAGGCCACTATTGCAATTATTGCGGACAGTCAGCAGACACTCATAAAATAAATTATAATTATTTATGGCATGAAATTCAACACGGATTGTTTCATCTTGACAAAGGGATTATTTACACCACCAAAGAGCTATTCACCAGACCAGGACATACAATCAAAGAATACATAGCAGGAAAAAGAGTAAAACACTTTAAACCTGTAGCATACGTACTTGTACTGGCTACTATTTATGCCCTGCTGGCCCACGTTTTAAAAATAGAAACCGTTTTTGACGAGATGTCGGTAGGACTGGAAAAAGTAGAAGAAGCAAAAAGCAACGAATTTCTAAAAACACTCAAAGGATCTTTTGACTGGCTTAAGGAGCATTATGCCTATACTACGCTTTTCTTACTTCCCTTAATTTCGTTTTCGTCCTATCTGGCATTCAGAAAAAGTAAATACAATTACATTGAACATTTAATTTTAAATACTTATATTGCCGGACAACGAATAATTGTTTTTATACTCGTGCTACCACTGCTAGCGCTGGCCAAAAGCGAACAAATGCTCTCAAATATCGGAAATCTGGAAACGATATTATGGGTATCGTTAATGACATGGACTTACATTCAGTTTTTCGACAATAATACTATATTCAGAAACCTGCTAAAAACAATCAAATGTTTCATATATCTGGGTATCCAACTATTACTCTTGATCATTATAGTTACTATTATACTGGGAGTAGCGTATGGAAAAAACGGACTAACGATTAAGATTTAAATTCTGATTTTTGGAGAGTAAAATACAATTTTTACCCAAATGAAATTAAACCTGAAATTATAATTACTTTGTCGGTATTAGAACTAAAAGAATTCGTAAATTTGCAGAATATTTAGAGACGCTTTTTAACACGCTAAAAATTCGGTTTTAAACCGCATTTTGCCTGATTAAAAAAGAGTTCCTGACTAATTACAAACTAACAACTAAAATATTCAATCGAAATTAGAAATGAAAGAGCAAGACGATTCATTTGAAGAGAGCTTACATGCAGGAACACTTCCTAATATTTATTCTCGCAAAGCGATATGGGGGTTTTCTATTTTTTTCTCTGCAATTTTTGGAGCTGCATTATTAATGAGCGACTTGAAAAACATCGGTAAAAAGAAAGAAGCCAATTTAGTACTTACGCTATCGACAATATATACAATAATTACATTTATTGTTGTCAATATCCCCGAAGAATCGATTTCGTCTCTGACTATGGGATTTAATTTTGTTGGCGGTTATGCATTGTCGGAACATTTTCTGAAAATGTACATTCCGCACGAAGCACAATATCCGAAGAAAAAAATCTGGAAACCTTTAATTATTTCGATTATAATTACGCTACCTATGGTTTTAGCCGTTATTTATAGTTTGAGTCTGGACGAATAGATTCTGAAATCTATTTCGAAACAAACCAATTCCGGTATCTGCAGTGTATTTATCTTTCTGAAACGACTATTTTCCTCTTATGAAAAAAACAGCTCTACTTATTTTACTGTTTTCTCTGAGTTTTGGATTTAATGCCTTCTCCAGAGGAGGCGGAGGATTTCGGATGTCAGGTCATAGCTTTCGTTCGACGCGAATGAGCAGCCACAGTTTTGGAAGAAAGCCTGCCAATCATACAATTGGCAGCTCGCAGCACAATAATTCGGTAAGAGCTACCCGTATCGTCAGGCCCGCATCTTTTTACAGAAACAATCCGAGTTACAGAATGGTAAACAATCGATATTATCCGGTTTATTACCGAAGCCCTAATTATATGTTTTGGTACTTTGTAATGATCAATCACCGGACACATCGAAATGACACCATACGTGCTAAATCAAAAACAGAACTGGATAAAAAAGTAAAATCGGTAAGCAGCTCGTGGTAAAACACAAACCAGATGCCTGAATGAACTGACATTTCGAAAAAAAACAAACTGATTTTTCAGCAAACGAATGACTGAGACCGGATGATATTCAAACTCACGGTTTCAGTCTTTTTTTTCGTTCAAAACTGCCACCTGCAAATAAGTAGCACAAAAAAGCAATAGGCCAACTAAAGCACAACTGGTCAAGGCCAATAAATACACATTTAAAGTCAAAAAAAGCACCTCACTTAATCCGGATAAGATTAATTTTGAGAATACAAATAACAGTCATAAATTCTATATTATTTCCATGAAAACAAAATTTTTAATTCCGGTTATGCTTCTGTGCGGTTCGGCAGTTTCGGCTCAGAGTATCAGTCTGAAAATAACAAACCCGAACAAAGTCGGGTTAACGAATGCTCCGGTAGTGGTTGCGCTGGACAAATACAACGGCATACCCGCTAAAAAGCGGAGTGAATTAGCTGTTTTAGTAAATGGAAAACAAATTAGCAGTCAGCTGGACGACTTGAATAAAGACGGAGTGCCCGACGAACTGGTTTTTCTGCTAAATTTAAAAGCCGGACAAACACAATCGGTAACCCTGAAAACGATTCGCGCAAACGAACGCGACAGCTTTCCGACCGAAGTGTACGCCGATCTGATTTCGAAACCCAAAGGCGGTAAAATGGAGTTTGTAAAAGAAATGTCGTCGACAAAAAATGACATGTACAGCAAAATGCACCATCACGGAGTAGCCTTTGAGTCGGCATTGATTGCATATCGCATCTACTTCGATAATAAAAGCACCGTGGATGTGTACGGAAAGAAAAAACAGCAACTTGAACTGGCTACCACCGAGTGGTATCCAACCGATAAGCATGCTACCGACGGATACGGAGACGACGTACTGCGGGTGTTCAATGCCGTAGGCGTTGGCACTGTGAAAGGATGGGATGGCGCCAGAGCTACCCACATAGATAAATTCGACAAACGAACACAACGGATTGTGGCTACCGGCAAATTACGCACGGTGGTAGAAACCGAAGTGGAAGGATGGCAATATGAAGGTAAAAAGATAAACATGACGGTTCGCTATATTTTATATGCCCGTCACCGCGACGGAATTGCCGAAGTTCGCGCCTCGGAAAATATCACTAATCTGGCAACCGGCGTGATGACCATTGCCGGCGGACCCACAACGAGTGACAAAAAAGGGCTCGTAGGCTCATGGGGAACAGATTATCCTGTGACCGACACCGTAAAATACGAAAAACAGACCTGCGGACTTGGCGTATACGTGCCTCAACCCTATGCCCGTAAGCAAGTGGTAGAAGGGTTAAATAATCTGATCCTTATGCCTTACCAAAAAGGGCAGGTACTGCGTTTTTATTTCACTGCCGCCGCCCGCAAAGAAGAGAAAGATCCATACACATCGGACGAGCAGTTTTTTACCTATCTGAAAAAATGGGAAGCTACACTCAGTCCCGTAGTAGTAAAATAGTTTCATCCTTTTTTTCAGCTCCTACTAAACAGAAAAAAGACCTCCAATGCTAAATGTGAGGTCTTTTTTTGTGCCTAAAAATATGTTGCACGACATATAAATGATGAATTTATTACCTAAACACCTAAAAAACACATTTATTGACAAAAAAACTTCCGAAAAAGCATTAATATTCAGAATACCTTATTTATCTTTGCAACCAGATCTAATAAAAATGCGATTTTTCAGATATGTCTTTTTGTTATAAAGCGCGGTATTTTCTTATTTTTTAGTTTGTATTTATCAAAATAATCTATCGGAAACATAAGTTTAATTCAACAATCATATTTAATTATTTTATTTTTTAACCATTCAAAAATCACTAAAATGACAAAAGAACAAATTGTAGCTCAAATTTCGAGCAGTACCGGCGTCGACAAAAAAGTCGCACTTCCAGTTGTAGAAGCATTTATGGAAGTAGTGCAAGGAGCGTTGGCAAAAAAAGAAAATGTATATCTGAGAGGTTTTGGTAGCTTTGTGATAAAACACAGAGAAGAAAAAATTGCCCGCAACATTTCAAAAAACACCACAATCGTTATTCCGGCTCACGACATTCCTGCATTTAAACCTGCTAAAGCATTCGTGGATCTGATTAAATAAAAAATGACAGTACCCATAAGTATAAACTTCCTCTGTTGCCCCATAGTGCAGCAGAGGAAGTTTCATAAATAGCCCCTCCATTCATTCTGATATCTGCTCTGCCCTGCACTTATTTTCATATCAAATTAAAGTCGAGAAAGTAAACCAGCCTCTATAGCCTGACAATTAATTGGAAAGCTGTTCTTCTAGAAACTAACAACATAGTACACTCAAATTATTTTCTATCCTATAGAAAATAATTTCAAAATAAATCTTGCTTTTTCAAATTTTGTTATTTATATTTGCAACGCACAAGCAAATGAATGCCTCATTTTTCACACAATTCATTCTGTTTGTCGATTTCTAATGTTCTTTTACTTGTTTATTTATTCGATTTTTCATCGGACATTCTCTGAAAATTTCAAAAGCTCCGCGACAACCATTTTGGGCCTTCTGAAATTTTCAGAACCTTCGCGACGGGTGTTTTAGTGCTTCTGAAAATTTCAGAAACACCGCGACGACCGTTTTGGTCTTTCTGAAATTTTCGAAACCTCCGCGACGACCGTTTTAGTGCTTTTGAAATTTTCAGAAGCTCCGCGACGACCGTTTTGGCTCTTTTGAAAATTTCAGCGACGGTTTTTGAATGTCCGGTTGCGATTATGGCTATTAAAAAAAATAATAATAACCTCAAAAATGAGAAAACATGAAAGAAAAACAAAATTTTTCAACTCTTTATGTTGACCGTGTACCACTCGAAGAAGTATCGGCTTTGTTTAACCTGACTGTAGACATAGCGCTTCCGGTCAGAACAGAAATTGGCGATATAGCAGATGCAGCATTAACTGAACTGGAAACTAATTCGCGTGCATTGCGCAACCAAACCAATCGGTCGCAAAAGAGTAAACTAACCATCCAACTGAAAGCCGAAAGAAAAGTATGCGGTGATCTGTTTTCGGAAATTAAAAAAGTAGTGGTATTCGAAAGCTCTTCGCGAGACGGACTGAGAAAAAAGGCTGCTACCGATTTGGAATTTTTTCTGAAACCCAACTGGGACATTATGAAAAGTGCTATAGGGAATCAGATTGACCAGACAGAGAAAGTGGTGCTGCAATACCGAAGCAACCCGGACTTTGTGAGTGGCGGTAAACTGATAGCTGTGGATTCGGTGATAACTGAACTGGAAGCAGGTAACAAAAAATTGAAAACTACATTTGAGGCACGCGAAGATGAAGACGCAAAACAAGAACCATCCGGCTCCGACCTTCGGCCGCCTGCTACCGACAGCTTTATCCGATTTAGTAACATCATTGAACAAGCCGTAAACTATACCCCTAACCCGGCTATAGAAGATCTGTTTGAAAAAATGGATCAGCTCCGAAAGAGATATCAGGCCCTGATTCCTCCCAAAAAGGATAAAGGTACAACAACTTCCGAAACAAAATAAAATAGCTTTTCCCCTGCTACGATAAGTGGTGGGGGAAAATTTTTTGGAGAAATTTAGAAAAATCTTATGAAAACAGATAGCTATAATATCATCTCAAAAAATATACATTTAAACAACTGGAATTCTAATCAACATGAAAAGCTACAAAGATCACCTAGACAAAACCTTTCTCGAAGAATTAAACCATAAAATTTGGGCTACAAAAGGGAGTAGATTTAATGCAGATAAAAGACTTTTGACTATTTATAAATATTCAAGTCTTGCCAATAGTATGCTCTCTGTATATTTAATTGCAATTGGTTTATTATCAGTTTATAAAATCTATAATAATAGATTTATTGAAGAGAATATTCTGCCATATACAATTACTTGTTTATCTATTCTATCATTAGTGTTCAGTCAAATTGAGAATTCAAAAAACTATCAATTAAGAGCCAAAGAGTTTCACACTTGTGGCCTAAAACTATCAAAGCTCTACAATAAATTAAGGACTTTCAAAACGTTGAATTTAGATACATCTGATAAAGACAAAGAAATATTTGCGCATGAAATTTCAGAGGAATATGAAAGTATTTTAGAAAAATATGAGAATCATGATTCAATAGATTATGCTTTATTTCAAGCAACAAATCCAGAATATTTTGAGTTATCAAAATTTCATATTTTCAAAACAAGAGTTAGATATTATATGAAAAGTCAGTTTTTCTATCATCTAATAATTATAGCTCCTCCTATTATTATATTGGCTTTTCATTTTTGCAGATAGATATTATCAAAACTACTTGTCAACAAAACCTCATGCATTAGAAAAGAGAAAAAAACAGGCTTTAGCTAAAATGATAAGTTTTCATTTAGCTAAAGCCTGTTTTATTATGCTTCTACCAGATTTAACCCCCTAAACGCTCTGTTACCTATTCATCATACTCGGCTTTCCTGCCAATTGCGCCGCAGCGTCCACGCTGAAGGTACCATCGGTCACAATTTCGTCGCCTTCTTTCAATCCACCAAGTACCACATAACTATTGCCAAGCATAGGCCCGAGATCAATTTCACGCATGCTGAAATTGATGCCGTCGCCATCCGGCTGTTTTACATATACAATGGATCGCTTGCCGGTCCACAACACTGCCGAGCCTGGAATAACCAGTTTATCTTTGAACTCGTTCAGATTGGCTTTTACCACACCGGTTGCAAACATTTCAGGCTTTAGTTTTCCACCCGCATTGCTCACTTCCACCCGCACTTTGGCCACGCGGTTCACCGGATCAATCACCGGATCGATAAACCGGATATTGGCCGAGAAATTGGTTCCGGGCAAGGCCTGCAAACTGAAAGAAATGGTATTGCCCACTTTCAGAAAAGGCAGATCGCTTTCGTAAGCATCAAACAGCACCCAAACGCTCGACAGATTGGCCACCTCGAACAAAACAGCCCCTTCGGAGACATGATCGCCGGTATTGACACGCTTAGCCGTAACGATGCCGGAAGTATTTGAATAGACTTCGAAATTTGTTTTCACCCTACCCGACCGTTCTATCTGTGCTATTTGTTTTTCCGTCAGCATCCACTGCATAAGCTTCTCCATAGCTGCTTCGTAAATCTCGGGCTGGGTTTGTTTACTTTTTGCCGCTTCCAGCAGTTCCTGCTGCGCCGTAATCAAATCGGGCGAATAAATCAAAGCCAACAACTGTCCTTTACGTACCGGTTCACCCGTGAAATTCAGCATCAATCTCTCAATACGTCCGCCCACATGCGCCACCTGATTTTGTAACAAGCGTTCGTCGGCCTGTACTTTGCCATACAATCGCACTTCTTTCAGCGGTTTTTGCCGGCTGACAATTGATGTAGCAACATTAGCCAGTGCCGCAGCATCTTTGCTAAAATGCACCGCATTGGAATCGGTCTTGGCACCACTACTATTGGCAACAGGTATCAGATCCATAGCACATATCGGGCATTTCCCCGGATGATCTACCCTGATTTGCGGATGCATGGAGCAAGTCCACAGTTGTTTTTTTGTTTCAGTCGCCGAATGATTATGCTCGTCAGTCACAGCCTTGGGCGAATGGAAGAACAACCAGCCCAGAAACAGTCCGACGAGAAGCAAAAGAAAACCTTTAAGCCATAAAGAACCCCTAGCCCCTAAAGGAGAACCGGAGATCGTTTTAAATATTTTGTTCATATTATATCCTTTTGTTCAACCCCTCCGGGGTTGAGTTTGTATTGATTTGTTGATCCTCCGGTTTCACCGGAGGTTATTCACATTCAAGTCCTTCGGACTTGTCTTTTTAGACGCATGTCTTTAAGCCCCTTTAGGGGTTTGGGGTCGTTGCCAAGCGTTTTATCAACGCTTCCGCCTTATTATAGTCCACCACGGCTTCCACTTGTTTCAGTTCATAGTCGAGCAATTGCTGGCGAATGCGTAGAATGTCGCTTAAACCGGAAGCCGACGATGAAAAGGTTTTAATGGAAATATCCAGCGACTTCTTCGCCAACCGACTTTGACTATCGAACAACTTCATGCGTCGCCCGGCATCATTATACTGTTGCAAAGCTTCGTAATATTGCGATTGTAACATATTAGCCGTGGCTTGATAGTTCTGCTCCGAAGCCGTTTTCATAAACCGGGTCTCAGCTTGCTGCGCCTTATATTTCTTTCGGTAAATAGGCAAAGTCACCGTGAGCATAGGCATAATCATATCCTGCCCGTTCATGGCAGAGGTAGACATCTCGCTTTTGTTGATAACCGTATAGTTCAGTCCGAGTCCCACCATGGGCAGTCCCATTTGTTTCTGCATACGCGTGCGAGCCATGAGCGATTGTTGTTCGTACGTCAGCATGCCCAACATGGGATTGTGCGTAAACATCGAATCATTCACCGACAAATAGGCTATATCCAAGGCTTCGGTGGGTAACAAATCAATCGTTGCAACGGGCATTTTCTGCGGACGATTCAAAAAACTATTAAACCGGGCAACAACAACTTGCTCTTCGTTTTTCAACGAGCTGATAGTATTTTCCAAATCACCCATTTCTATCTGAATTTCATACACATTTACCAAAGCAGAAGTTCCGGAAGAAGATCCCATAGAACCGGACGAAGTCACAGCAGTTACAGGACGAGACGAAGATGCGGATGAGCTTCCACCCATCGTATTCATACTGCCTGATCCGGAAGAAGGTGACGGCGTATTTCCACCCGACATGCTTCCACCCGAAGATGCAGAACCGACTCCCAAAGAACCAGACCTGAACTTCACCAACGTGAGACGCTCAATAGTTTTCAACAGTTCTACATTTTCTTCCGAAATGCGAATATTCTGGCGAACCCTGTACAAATCGAACCAGGTACGTTGTACATCGTAGTATACCTGCAACTTCGCATCCCTGAAAGTTTCGTATTTCCCTTTAGCCATCAGGCTCATTTCATCCTTAGCATTCTTGATTACACCGAACCACGGAAACATTTGCATCAGCTTAATATCCGCCACCTGATTACCGCTCAACACTTCCATCGGACTCAAGAAAACACCCATTTCCAATTGCGGATCGGGCAAACCACCCACTTGCGGTACCTTTTGCAATGCAGCCTGGTATTCATTGTATCGCTGCAAAACAGTCGGGTTATTTTTTGTAGCAAGCTCAAGATAATGCATGAGTGAATCGGTTTGGGAATATGCAGAAACACATGGAAATAGGAAATACATGGAAATAAATAGAAATATCCTGAGGCAGTTCGAGCTATTTAGAAATACATTGAAACGCATTGAAATATTTCGAAGTATTTTTCTCATATCCACGCATTTACATGTATTTACACGTATTTCTATGTTCCTTTTATTATTTTGTTTTTTCTTTTTCGTTTTCATTTTTTGTAAACTTTATAAAGTTATTCAACTTTATCTGAAGATCTTTTGAAATAGATTTATACTCATCAAAGACTTGCTGGTTTATTTTATTTCGTTCAAATAATAATTCAAGCCAATGATCTGTCGATTCGGATTGAGAAGCCCGGGCATTATAATAAAACCTGACTTTATCCAAAAAGTGAAAACGACTATATCCTTCAGCAATGTTAGCACCGATTGAATCTGTTGCTCTTATAAATTGATCTCCTATAATTTTCTTTTCTTCAAAAGACATTTTAGAATAAATATCCCAAGCAATTGTGGAAAGCTTCCGTGACAATTGATAGACTTGTAAATCCTTAATCGTGATAAAAGTTTTAGTTTCCATATTCAAAATTATTTAATTCGCAAACAATGTATTTTTATTGTAAAAATAATGATTTTCAACTGTATTTCTATATATCAATTGTATTTCAAATTATTTCAATTGCATTTCAATTGTATTTCCAACTTATTTCAAAGTTTTCTCCCTCCACATCGCCTGAAACAACGGTACCACAAAAATGGTCATTACCTGAATAATCATTCCCCCAAAAGTGGGAATAGCCATTGGCACCATAATGTCAGCCCCTTTTCCGGTAGATGTAAGCACCGGCAACAAAGCAATTACCGCCACAGCTGTTGTCATCATAGCCGGACGAACCCGCTTTTTACCTGCTTCAATCACTGCTTCACGCACGTCGTGCACCGTTTTGGGTTTCTTATCCTCGAACACCTGATGAATATATGTTCCCATGATTACACCGTCGTTGGTGGCTATGCCAAACAAGGCGATAAATCCAACCCAGACCGCTACGCTTAGATTTATCGGGTGCATCTGGAACAAATCGCGCAGATTCATTCCGGCAACGGAGAAGTTCAGAAACCAATCTTGTCCGTAAAGCCAAAGCATAATAAATCCACCGGCAAAGGCTACAAATACCCCTGAGAAATGGATAAAGGAAGCTGTCACCGTTTTGAACTGGAAGTACAACAAGAGCAAAATCATTAATAAGCTAATAGGAATAACGATGGACAAGCGCTCCGTAGCCCGAATCTCATTTTCGTAGTTTCCGGCAAACTTGTAAGTAACACCAGCGGGTAATTTTAATTCACCCGAATCCAGTTTTTTCTGCAATACCTTATCGGCTTCATTTACCACATCCACTTCGGCTTTACCTTCCAGTTTGTCGAAAATAACATAACCAACCAAAAACGTATTTTCACTGCGAATCATTTGCGCACCACGTGTATAGTTTATATCAGCCAATTCACTCAATGGAATTTGCGTTCCGTTCATCGCCGGGATCAGAATCCGCTTGATGTCTTCGGGGTTATCACGCAACTCGCGAGCATAGCGTACCCGCATCGGGAAACGTTCGCGTCCTTCCACCGAAGTACTCAGCGCCATACCTCCCAGAGCCACTTGCAAAATTTCCTGCACATCGCTCACGGTCATTCCGTAGCGCGCCATATTTTCGCGGTTGAGTTTTATCTCCAGATAAGGTGCACCCACCGCACGGTCGTAAAACACGGATGAACCTTTGACAGACGGAACATGCTTCAAGACTTTCTCGAGCTGCATTCCTGCTTTTTCTATCGATTCCAAATCCGGTCCGTAGACTTTTAATCCCATCGGCGCACGCATTCCGGTAGAGAGCATTACCAATCGGGTTTCAATCGGCTGAAGTTTTGGTGCAGAAGTCAAGCCCGGAATATCGGTTACTTTCACAATTTCATTCCAGATGTCATTCGGCTTTTTAATCTGTGGTCGCCATTGACGGAAATATTCACCACCTTTATCAACAATCAAATAATCAGCAATATTTTCACTTCTTGAAATAGATTGAAACAGGTCGAAATATTTTGAAATATCGGTGTAGGGGGCTTTAGATGTAAACTCTTTATCATTTACAATAAAATGGAATAGCTCTTTTTCCTTATCAAAAGATATTTTCTTTATATCTTTTATTTCTATTTTATTTCCACCTATTTCTATTTTATTTCTACCTATTTCCTTTTTAATTTTTTCAGTATTTAAAATATAGCTTCCATTTTTATTTGTTTTGAAGCGTTCGCGGTGTCCTTCTTCGTTCAGAATATACTCGGGACGATAATTAATTGTATTTTCAAACATCTGCACCGGAGCCGGATCGAGTGCCGAATTCACACGCCCCCATTTGCCTACAGCTACTTCCACTTCGGGAATAGATGCAAGCCGTTTATCCAGTGTTTCGATATATTGCAGATTTTTTTCGATACTCGAATGCGGCATACTGGTTGGCATAAGCAGATAAGAACCTTCGTTGAGCGACGGCATAAATTCTTTACCAATTCCGGGAAAAGCCTTTGCCGGTGCTTGCCAACCTATCTTCTCAGCACCGGTTGCTACCGGTCCGAATACTTTGTCGAATCCCATCCATACCAATAATCCGAAGAACAAGGTAAAAGCCGGCAGTATCAGGAATTTCCATTTATGTATCAATGCCCAACGAAGAATCGGTTCGTAAAAATGAACCATCGTCATTAAAACACTCAGGATAGCCGCAACGATTCCCGCTACAAACAGGAAGTTGACAAACAAACTGTTGTGAGCACCCAGCGGTAACCATTCCATAGACAAATAATACACTGCCACCAAAACCGTAATGCCGATATTGATATAGTTTGGATACTCTTTCTTTTCTTTCGGCCAACGGTAATCCTGCATGTTATTGATTCCCACAGCCACCAATGCCAATGCCGGCCAAACCTGCCAGATAGCGACGAACAGTACTCCGGCAATGATTAATCCACCATTAAAATAACGACGAATCTTTTTCGTGTCAATCCGTATATCAAAAACGATATGCACCAAAGTTGGCAACACCACGATACCAAGGATAAAGGCCGACAACAACGCGAATGTTTTGGTAAAAGCCAGCGGGTGAAAGAGTTTTCCTTCGGCTGCTTCCATGGCAAATACCGGTAAGAAGCTGACAATAGTTGTCGCGATGGAAGTCACCACCGCAGCACGCACTTCTGTCGTAGCCAGATAAATGACGTTCATCAGTTCTTTACCACGAATGCCTTTGTTCTCTGGCATTTCCAAATGTCGCAGAATGTTTTCCACATCCACAATTCCAATATCCACCATTACGCCAATGGCAATGGCAATACCGGATAATGCCACGATATTGGCATCCACATGGAAAAAATGCATCAGAATAAAAGTCATCAGCACACCCAATGGCAACAGTCCGGCAACGATCACTGAAGCCCGAAGATTCAACACCAGCACAATAATAACGATGATACTGATCAGGATTTCGTGCGAAAGAGCCGATTCGAGTGTTCCGATAGTTTCTTTAATCAGACCGGTACGGTCGTAGAAAGGTACCACGGTAACTTTCGAAATGCTGCCATCCGGCAAAGTCTTCTGAGGCAATCCTGCTGCTGTTTCTTTTATTTTGGCCTTTATATTGCCAATCACTTCCATCGGATTAGAGCCATAACGGGCTACAACCACCGCTCCTACCGCTTCACTTCCGGCTTTGTCCAGTCCACCACGACGGGTAGCCGGACCAAAGGAAGTTTTGGCTACATCTTTTATCCTGACGGGAATATTGTTCCGCACCGAAACAACCGAATTGTCCAGATCCTCCAGATTTTTCACGTAACCGAGTCCCCGAATAATGTATTCCACATTATTCAGTTCCACGGTTTCGGCACCAATATCCAGGTTGCTTTTCTTGACGGCGTTCATCACATCCATCACCGAAACGCCAAAGGCTTTCAGTGCTTCGGGATTTACATCCACCTGGTATTCCTTGGTAAAACCGCCCACCGAAGCTACTTCCGAAACACCTTCGGCAGCCGACAGACTGTATTTTACATAGAAATCCTGAATGGTACGCAATTCCTGCGGATCCCAACCACCATTAGGTTTCCCTGTTTTCGGGTCACGCCCTTCGAGCGTATACCAGAATATTTGTCCCAAAGCCGTAGCATCCGGTCCTAACGAGGGTTGAACACCTTGCGGTAATGTTCCGGAAGGCAATGAATTCAATTTTTCCAAAATACGTGAACGACTCCAGTAGAACTCTACATTATCTTTGAAAATAATGTAGATAAACGACATGCCGAACATGGACGTGCTCCGAATGGTTTTTACTCCCGCAATGCCCAGCAAAGCGGAAGTGAGCGGATAACTAATCTGATCCTGTATATCTTTGGGCGAGCGACCCATCCATTCGGTAGAAACGATTTGCTGATTGTCACCAATATCGGGAATAGCATCCACAGGAATCGGATCGCGGGGAATTATCCCCGTTTTCCAATTGAAAGGCGAATATGCAATTCCCATCACCACGAAGGCAATCAGAAAAATAAAGGTAATCAGCCTGTGCTCGAGAAAATATTTGACGAGTTTGTTGAACATAAAATTGATGTTAAGATGTGGTAGTGTGATGATGTGATGATTAGTTGATGTGATGATTAGTTGATTAGCTGATGTGATGATTGGGTGATGTGGTAATGTGATAATGTGGTGATGCGATGATGTGATGATTGGATGATTGGATGATTGGGTGATGTGGTAATATGGTAATGTGATGATTGGGTGATGTGGTGATGTGGTGATGATGAATTAATCAAAATATTTTAATCAATAAATCATTATATCAACCTATCAACTAATTATCACATCAACCAATTACCACATCATCACATTAGCTAATCATCACATCAGCTAATCCACCAATCATCACATCAGCTAATCAACTAATCATCACATCAACTAATCATCATATCAGCTAATCAACTAATCATCACATCAGCTAATCAACTAATCATCACATCAGCTAATCAACTAATCATCACATCAACTAATCATCACATCAGCTAATCAACTAATCATCACATTAGCTAATCAACTAATCATCATATCAGCTAATCAACCAATCATCATATCAACTAATCATCACATCAGCTAATCAACTAATCATCACATCAGCTAATCAACTAATCATCACATCAACACATCATCACATTATCTGTATTTACAACAGCCCGGTAACGCATTGTACACAGCAGCAGTTGCTTTGTACTTAGGAGTGTCGTGACCCACAGCGGCAATTTTCTTTTGCACGTCGTCGCTTTTTACTTTTGATGGATCGTAAACCAAAGTCAATACTTTAGTTTTTGTGCTCCAATCGGCTTTGGTTACGCCGGTTACTTTAGCAGCTTTTTCGATACGGGCTTTACAGGTTTCGCAGTTGCCTGCTACTTTAATGGTTTCTGTTTTGGTTGCATTAGCTGCAAATATTACTGTAGAGAAAGTAAGTGCCACAATGGCTATGAAGAATTTTATAGTTTTCATTTTGATTTTTGTTTATGAAGACCCCAAACCCCTAAAGGGGCTTAAGACCTTGATTTTTATAAATAAATGGGATGATAGAAAACATATATTGCTTTATTGATAATGAAATCAATAAAGAAACTTCGTCTTAAAGTCCCCTTTAGGGGATTTAGGGGTGTATTATTAAAATCAAATGCGGAATACGCAAATATCGGGTAGACTTACAGCACTGGCAATGAATTTTCCCGGTGGCTGGACATTTGCGTTTAGCGTAGAACTCGTATGGTTGAATTGAATTCCAATTGCTTTGGGAATATCGAAAACCTGCAAAAGATGATTGACAGGTTTATTTATTTCTAAAGTAGAAGGGTTATAATTACTATCAACTGCATAAAACGACAATTCGTTTCGGCAACAGCTTTCGGCAGCTATACTTTTTTCGGCGGTAGCATCGGTAGAGCACATACCGCAACTGGCATTTTGGTGCGTAAACGATAGTTTTACAGCCGACACTTCTCCTCCACAAAAGTGTGTAGCAAGCGACAGATGCATCCCCGAGAGGAGTATCATTACTGCGAATACTATGGAGAAAAGTTTTTTCATTTGTTACTCAAACAAAGCTGTGCGTAAAAAGTTGCCGCAAATGTAGAATAAAAAGTTTTACAAACAATGAAAGCCGGGGTTAAAGGATTATAACTTTCCCAAAGTTTTGAACTTTGGGAAAGTTAATAGTTGATAGTTGAAAGTTATAAGTCTTGTTATTCTGCCAGCAGCTGATCCATCAGCGCATTGAAGTCTTGTTTAAATTCTTCGTAGAATAATCCCGTGGCAGGACCATTATAACCGGTGTATATTTTACGGACTTTCCCTTTTTTGTCGATAAAGATCGTTGTGGGGTAGCTGGATACCTTTTCCACTTCGGGTAGTACTTTTGCAGTGGCTTCGTCGCCTACTTTTCCGGCAAACAGGATTTCGTATTCTGCTCCGTATTTTGCTTTCATGCGGGCAATAGCTGCTTTGGCATACGCAAAATCGTCCTTGCGCTCAAAGGACAAACCGATGATTTCCGCACCACGACTCTTGTTGGCTTTGTACCAGGGTGCCATGTACTTCATCTCATCCATGCAGTTGGGACACCAGCTTCCAAGGATGGAGATGATCACCACTTTGTTTTTGTAACGTGCATCACTCAGCGACACTGTTTGTCCGTTTATGTTCGGGAGCTTGAAACTAAGCGTTTCAGCGCCGCTCTTCATTTTCGTTAGCGTATACGGATCGACCAACGCAGCTTTGACATTACGTATACCAATCAGTTTGGTTTTGCCGCGGGCTGTAAAGAAAGTACCTTCGAAACGATCTTTCCCTTCGAAGTTCAGTTCGAACAAATACGGGCTTAGTCCGGCAAAGGCCGAAAGCTGAACACCCGCAGCCGTGTATGCCCCTTCCAGAAAACGCATATCGCCCGAATTGGTCAGGATAGAACCGGTAACAATGCGGTTCACGGTTTTAAAAATTCCCACATTGCGTGTGGTATCCCCTTTTTCGCCCACAAACAACACATCCCATTTACCGTCTACCGACACGTCCGTAGGATTAGCCACCGGAACAAAGCGGTTTTTGTTGTTGTATTCCGCCGTAAGAGCTATTCCGGCATCATGGGGAATATAGTTTTTCAGAAAATGCCCCTGCAAGGTATTGCCGGACACAGACGCTTTAATAACTGCATCGAAAGATTCCACGGGAATAATCACCGAATCGCCCCGATACTTTATTCCTGTCAGGTCCACCCGCTCTTCGCCGTTGATCAGCACAACACGGGCCGAAGCACCGGCAGCATTTTTTACTTCGAATAAAAAAGGAGCCTTGTGATTGCCGGCTACCGACAACTCACCGCGCCAGATACCGTCTTTTAATACAGCTTTATTTTGTGCCTGTCCCGGCAAGTACACAGACAGGGCAACAACTGCTATAGTCAGAATTTTACGCATAATCGAAAATAGTTACATGTTACAAGTAGATAGTTACAAGAGAGTTTAGTGACATATTGTATGCTGAGAACAGATTATCGGGCATCAATATCTACTAAATACCTCCTTAGCCTGATCAAAAAATAAGTTGACGGCTTCGGCGTACAAAGATAGGATTTATTTGATTGGTGTGCAAAACGGTTTGGATGTAAGTTTCCACAAATGATTTCACACAAATGTAACACAATTTGTATTCGGAATAACAATTTGTATTGTATGTTTGCATCATAAATAATTCTGTATAAACCTAATCATACAAACACAATGGAAACAAATTGGATTATTCTGATAGTCGTTTTGGTTGCTGCAATTGCTTTGATTGTATATTTAATCATACGGAACCAAAAGGACAAAGACGATGTTATGAAGTCGTTTAATGCTAAAACAGATACGGACGACGAGACGGAACAATTTAAAGAATAAGAAAACTATTCCGGGGAGTTTGATTACTTCCCTGTGATTAACCCTTATTTCTCATAGTTTATTCTATCTGTGTGTCACGGGTCACAGACTCGCGACATCGGAGGACATATATGACTATTTTATTTAAAACTTCTGCTTAAGAGTTCTTCCAATTCTTCCAAAGAAATATTCTTAGCTATTATTTTTCCGCCATCATCTATTAAAAAATTAGTTGGAAAAGAAGTGATGGACAATTTACGCACCTCTTTTCCATTAACATCCCAATATTGTTGCCAACAAAGTTTTTCGTTGATGATAATATCTTCCCATTTCTTCTTATCGGTGTCTTTATCTATAGATATACCAACTATTTCGAATCCTTTATTGCTAAATTGGCTATATAACTCTTTCAATTTATTGAATTGTGCCCGGCATGGTCCGCATCCACTATACCAAAAATCAACCAAAGTCAGTTTATTTTTCAGAAAAAGAGTTGATGAAAACTTTTCATTGTTCCGATTGACACATTGCAAAAATGGAAATTGGTTACCTTTGGAAAGTTGTTTACCATTTTCTAATTTGGTCTGCAAAACCTTACCTGCATACCCATTTTTTAGTTCACTGGAAAAGGCATTGTAGATGGAATCAAATATCGGTTCATAACCCCAACCTATTTTTCGAATAAGTGTCCAAAATGCAATTTTAGACGTTGGATTCTTCTCTGTATATCGCAACAGTAATCTATTACCTTCTTCATATAGATTATCATCTTCTTTATCGTGATTTAATTTTATAGCTTTTGGCAATTGATAATGATTAAGCTTATACAAACTATCATATTTTTGGTTGAATATATCCCGTTTCATATTTAGTTCTTTAAAAAAGGCAGCATAATTCGGATATTCATTTATCATTGTATTATTTACAATAGCGGGTACTTTTCGCGTCGAATCTGTGTTTATAGAAATAGTTTGGAACCCTTTTTCTATAATAAAATCCGATGACATATAACGATTATCAAAAAGAATAATCGCCGCCTGAGGCTCAGAGATGTACCCTGAAATTGAAAATCTATTCTTTACAACTTTAGCCTCTAACTCTTTTACTTTATTAGGTATATATTCAGAATAAAAATCGAGATACACTGTTCCTGTATCCGCATTTATTACACCATCTATTTTAAAGTGAAATTGTTTGTCGCTTTTCTTCAATTGCTTATGGTAAGTTCCAACAGAATTAGACACAATTAAAAACAACATTAAAAATAACACATACCACTTTTTCATGTTTCAAACATTTAATTATTAGTTTAATTGAAAAATATTCTTTGAATAACACAAGGATAAATCTACCATCATGGCTTATTTAATCTCGTGTGTCGAGGGTCACATAACCACGACATCGGAGGAATAATCATTGTATATACTTATATCTGATTCATTTTCACAGCACCAACAAATTACAGATAAGGACAGGTAGTGACCTGCCCTTATCTGTAATTTGTGCGAATAAAATACCTTAAACTTAGAAAAGAAGATTAGATATAAAGCATTGATTAGATTAATTTGTCAAGTAATCCGTCAACAATCCCATATTCAATAGATTCGTCTGCAGACATCCAGTAATCCCGGTTAAAGTCTTTCATAACTTTATCAACTGTTTGTCCGCAATTATTAGCCAAAATCTCAGCTCCTGATTTCTTTACCTTTATTATTTCATCCATCTGAATTTCGATATCTGCTGCCGGTCCACCTGCTCCACCACTAGGTTGATGAATCATTACGCGTGCATTGGGCAGTACAAATCTTCGTCCCTTTTCTCCGGCAGATAGAATAATAGAACCCATAGAAGCTGCAAGTCCCGCACAAATTGTTGAGATAGGACTTGTTATACTATTCATAGTATCATAAATTGCAAAACCGGATGTTACTTGTCCTCCAGGACTATTGATTATCAATTGAATTTCTTTTCCGGGTTCTAATAGTTCCAAATATAAAAGTCTATCTATTACATGCTTTGCCGAATTATCATCAACTTCTCCCCAAAGGAAAACTTTTCTTTGGGTTAAGATTTTAGAGTCAATAAGGTCTTGAATTTTCACTTGATTGTCCATAATGTTTCTATTTTAATTATTAGTTTTTGTTTTATAAACCCTATAACAACCAAGATCTAAATCTTGTTGTGTGAAGTCACCTCTTCCCCTCTCGCTCTTAACGAGAGAAAGTTGGTTTTCAACGAACCTGAGCGAATACGAGACGGATAAATTTTAGCGATGACGAAGGATGGTACCTGCACGATTTTAAACTCTAGCACGATTCATAGAACCGAAACAACCGCCGACTTACGCTTTAGTTTGGTTTAGATGAACTCTATAGTCGAAAAAGTTCATGCCCGGATTACCTTCTATATGGCCATGAATCAGGTGATAAGCCAGACTACCAAAATTTTCGAGATAAGAACTAAAACCATAACCCAGTACAATTGCATAACGCTCCCAACCGGCAGTATCCAGTTGGTTAAGACGCTCTCCATGATATTTAAACAATATGGGTTGCACTACATCCACAAATTCGGATTTCAGGCTATTGAGTTCATTGCATTCCGCAATGGCTTCTGCATTTATTTCATTTACCATCTCTACTTTTTCTTCGTAGGTGAGCGTAAATTGCTGAAAATCTTCTATGGTTCTTAAGCGTGGTTCACTTAGTCCGGCATAATGCTCCACCTTCCAACGGAATTGCTCATCATCTTTTTCTTTATTCACTCCGGCTTCAATGTCACTAAGTTCATTATGAACTCCTGATGATAACTCTTCGGCGTCAAAATCCAGGATGTCGTCGATGCATTGCAATAAATATGGATTGTCGGTTATATTCAGTTGCGGAAATTGCTCTCTTTGCAATTGACGAAGAACTATCTTCAGTTCATCCCGAACCGGATAAATGTAGGATACAAAAGGAGCCAGGAAATCAAAACAGTCATCCATGACTTTGTTTAGCTCTTCGGGTAACGCTTCACGTAATTCATCGTACTCGTACCTGGCTTTGCGGAATTCATTTTTATCTATCATAATCGCATTCAATTTGTTTTATTTATCCATCTCTTCGTCTCATAAACCTCTCCATAAACCCTTGTTGCTCGTAGCTTATTCTATCACTATTTGTCATAGTATCCTCGTTATGTCATAGTCTGACGGAAGCTCCTGCTTTCTATATCTTTCACTACTTCCTTTTTTTATATGCAAGCCAAAAGATTGCTTTTAGATTTGAGATTATTTCTTCTTTATTATACGATAAAAATAAGTATTATCAGTATGTCTCCTTATTAAGGAGTCGACAGGCTTTTCCTCAATTGTATACTCATCAATATTACCACATTTTTTCAGCTTCGATTTCAGATCAACCAACCATTCTTTATCTGGAACTAAAGCATCTGTCAAATCAACGTGTTTAATATATGCTCCTTTAAAATGAATAGCATAAGGCATATAAGAATTTCTAAAAGAAACCGAATCCATTATAGCATTATCAAAATCAGCAGGTAACAATACACAATTTGTAAAATTTGTATTGATCAACTTTGAATTTGAATAATTAGAGCAGCTTAAGTCAGACCGGTAGAATGTAATATTCTTTAATAATGAATTGCTAATATTTAGTCCTCTCAAATACCGCCTACTAATGCTAAAATCAGTCAGATATAAATGAGAAAAATCAGACTTAAATAATATATTCTTCAAGTCAGCATAACTATAAACAAGATATTTAAAGAGTTTTTTTCTTTCTGGACTATATAATTCTTTGCTTAAAGAACCTGATGATTCAAGAATTGAATATGGCTCGATATATTGGGTGAATGAAGATATTCTGTTTGCCAATACTGGAGATAAGACCTTTCTTGTTGTATCGGGATTTCGATCAAGAATATCAAAAGTAGAGAATAGAAGATATCCACTATTTGCATCATTGACAGAGTCAGCAATAGAGCTATATTTATATGTTTCTTGTCCCACCAAGCTAATTATATTAAATAATTCCGAAGCATAACTAGATTCTCTATTAGACTCAGACAAATGATTCTGAACTTCAGTTAATCTATATTGATTAATAGCTATATTTATTTGAATAACTAAAATTATAAGAGTAAAAATTGTATAGACTGTTTTCCAAAAGTTATTTTCCATATGTTTTTTTTTCCTACAACGCTCGAAACTACGCGTACCAGTTGCTATATTTCGCATTTATGTTCCTATTTATTCCCCTCCAAAGGCAAATACTTGTCTATAATTCCCATTGATCTATGTAAGATCTATTCCAAAAAAAAGAGCGCAAACTCTCATCCGCGCTCTTTGTCTTCTTTACTTCGTTTTATCACTTGCTTTTTTCGCTGCCCGTGGGGTATCGCTTACGCTAAATCCCCATTGCGAAAGTTCTTTGGGGTTGTCGCGGTAAATACCCAACAAGATGTCACGACTTGCTTTAGTTGATTCGTCCAATTCGTCTACTTCCAAATCGCGTTTGCGGTAAGTCAGGTCCGATTGAGCTTTGAGGTCTTCGGCTTGTTTGTGGTACTCTAAACCTTTTGCTATTCTGGGGCCATTGTCGTCCCACGAATGTGAGGTAATAGCTTTCAAAGGCGAAGCGTCTCCATCAGCTTTGTATTTTTTGTAAATTTTTTCTGCCAGCGAAAGTTTATCCGCAGCATTTGTAGGAATTGAAACCCTAAAAGCATTATTTGCCATAAGATTAAAATTAAATAGTTTAACAATAGATTAGTTATATGCGAGTTTAGTCACATTCAACAGCTTGTTTTGGTTATTGTGTGCAATCAAATGACGGTTATCTGCCCAAAGTTGCCACATTGGAGCACAAATCTGCCACATTAGAGCAGAAATGTACCACATTAGAGCACAAATCTGGCACATTTGGTTAACATTTCGCCACATTAGAGCACGAATCTGCCACATTTGAGCATAAATCCGGCATATTGAAGCACAAATCCCGGACATTTGCTATTAAAATGGCAAAATCACTTACACATTGAACCATTTACTACATAAAAGTTGGTCATCCTAGCTTTCCGGCGCTTCCGATAAAAGATAATTCATTTAAGTCAGGCATTGTTTCATATCACTTGCTTACCTGATTAGGATGAGGTCTTTAATTTGTCTTGTTATATTAATTGTGATGGCAAATATAAAGTTAATAGTTTAGTAATCCAAATAATTTTGTACGTTTTTTCAGGTGAATATTTATGTTTTACAACACATTTTCTGCGAACTTTAACTACAGAGTTTTAATGGAAGCATCAAACAACAGGGCGCTACCTACGGAGCTTGGCTATCAGAAACTACACATTGTCTACAAACAGATGACTCCTAAGGAGTTTGTGAGACGAAATGCCATTCTAAAACGCGAGAATATCATTCAATCATTCACAAACCAATTATAGCTCCGGAGGAGCATCCTGTTTGTAGAAATACGCATTCTAAAACCAACAGAGCTCCGGAGGAGTGGCCTGTGTAGAATCATTTGGTTTGTGTAGCTTGTACGTTAAGCAAGAGAACATGCAACAGGGCGCTACCTACGGAGCTTGGCTATCAGAAACTACACATTGTCTACAAACAGATGACTCCCACGGAGTCTTTGAGATGGAATACCATTCTGAAACGCGAAGAACGCAGAAAAACAAATCGAAATTACAATTTAGTCGACTTCAGCTTTTCCAAAGTTTTAAACTTTGGAAAAGATAAAAGATCTACATCTTATTGTAGCTTACTATGCCGGGCTGCAATTTATCCCGTACGACTGGAGCCCTAAAAACACCTCTTATTCATCTACCCGGGGCTTCACCCCGGGCCAGGATATGTTGGCCTTTCAGGCCGAAGATAATGGTCAATTACCATCGAACTGCGGAGTAACAAAATCCATCTACATTTGCACGCCGCAAAAGTTCCCCTTTAGGGGTTAGGGGTCTTCCTGCCCTAAGCCCCTCCTGCCTTGCGCGACAAATGGCGGCGACATTAAGTTTCGGGGATGGGTGAGTTCTAACTCGCCCTATACCATTTTTCGGTGGAATAGGAATTCCACCATCCCGAAAAAACACTGCTGCAGCGGGTTTGCAACCCCTGACCTAGCGTTTGTTTTATTCTTTCTATCTGACGCAGATCACACCCTACTCCAGCATGCGTTTCAGTTTCTTATTGTCCGCAAGACTAAATTTGCATAAGCTCTAACAAAGTTGGAGCGAAATGGATAAAGATAGATTCACCCCCAGGGTTGAAGTAATGTCGTCCGAATGCTTAACCCTTTTATTCAACCCTGCGGGTTGTGATTTGAGATTCTCTTATTCCCCCCAACTTCGTTGGAGGTTATGCAAATTGAACTCTTCGAGTTCGCTTCCTGGATCATCCAGGCATCCTACCATTTATTTCCAGCCTGTTATCCCTGCTTGTCCCGATTAATCGGGGATCTATCGGGAGGAGTTAGGGTAATTCCTGCACGTAAGCACGAGAACAAGCAACAGGGAGCTCTTATCCATAAAAAAAAATCCCCGCTTCCATTTTTATTGGAAACAGGGATCTTATTTTTCAGAAATTATTATTTATTCTTCGGCATCCACCTGATCGACTTTTGGCTTTTTCACCAATTTCATAGGTTTCTCGGGCGCATCGGCAACTACAGCTTTGTTTGTTTTTTCAGCTTTTGGCTTAGGTGCAAATTTCGTAGTCTTTTTCTTACGACGCACATAGGTTCCGGGCAAAATCACATCCAACAGATGCTTTCCGAGTAATCCTAATTTCACAGCACATGCTAGTGACAACAAACTTAACACAATAGTTACCCAAGTGTAAGTCTCCGGCACAAAAAGGACTAACTGCGCAACAGAAAATATCAATATGGCCACACTATAAATTATTTTCGACTTAAGCAAGGGGGTTCTCAACGTTTTGAAACGGGTAATTCCATCCACAATACCGGATATGGTAGAAGCTATTAACGATACCGGCAATGCCCAAACTGAAAAAGTAATCACCGAGTGTACAATAGTTGCCTGAAAATCCGGAAAAATAAGGTGGAAAATAATCAACAGCGGAGTTAAAGCCACAAATGTTTGCGAAAGGTGTATAGCGATGGGGTGAATATCAAGGCTCAAAATCAATAATCGATTGGCCGATACCCGCTCGCGATAAGGTTCAAATACTGTATGCGGTAAACCACAAGCCGGGCATACGTCACCTAACTCACTCGCTTTCATTACATATCCGCAAGGTCTACAACGGACTAATTCTTCATCTATCATTTTTGTAATTGTTATAGTTTTAAATCTGATTTAATCCCGCAAATATAAAAATTTATTAAGGATGAACAATGACTTTTTTGATTGAAAAGCATATTTTATTGACTTACGTAATATCTGCACCAGGCGGTCAGGCCACACTCGGAGCATTTAGGTTTACGCGCCAGACAGACATACCGTCCGTGCAGAATAAGCCAATGATGCGCTTTAGGAACCAGATCAGCAGGAATATACTGCATCAATTCCCGCTCGGTTTGGAGCGGATTTTTAGAATCGGTGGTAAGTCCCAACCGCTCTGAAACCCGAAAAACGTGGGTATCAACCGCCATGGCCGGTTTATTGAAAACTACCGAAGCAATCACATTGGCCGTTTTGCGTCCCACTCCGGGCAAGGTCTGGAGTTGATCTATATCATCGGGAACAATTCCGCCAAAATCAGACACCAGTTTTTGCGCCATCCCTACCAGATGCTTAGCCTTATTATTAGGATAAGATATGGAACGAATATAGTCAAAAACTACTTCAGGCGTTGTTACGGCCATCACTTCGGGTGTCGGAAAATCGGCCAACAGCTTAGGTGTAATCATATTCACACGCTTGTCGGTGCATTGAGCCGACAGAATAACTGCCACCAACAGTCCAAAGGGGTCAGTGTAATGCAATTCGGTTTCGGCCACCGGCACATTTTCCAAGAACCAATTAATAATGTTTTGATATCGTTGTTTTGTTGTCATCTGTTTTTATTGTTATTTGCTTGCGCTAATTGCATTAATAGCTACCGGCTTATTTTCAAAAGCAATGTAAAAAAAATTTCTACAAATTTATATCAAAAGATGGAATTGAGGCGTTGCTTTTTATTATTTTTGCATTCAAATCAACAAACTCCTCTAACTATATCTGTAAACCGAAGTAAATGGCACCTAGAAAACCTATCAAAACGCCCAAACCTGAATCGAGGCCGGAACCAAAATCAAGTTCCAAACGACAAAAAGAGTCGAATGGAGCTCCCGAAATAGTTTATGGTGCAAAATTAAAGAAATTCCTCACCGACGAACGTACCCGAATCATTCTCGGCATTGGTGTATTACTGGGTGTATTGTTCTTGTTCATGTCATTTGTTTCCTATTTTTTCTTCGCTTACGTTGATCAAAGCAAAATGGATTTGTCGTGGCGCGAACTTCAGCAAATGCGCTCCGACATTCAGAACTGGGGCTCGGTATTAGGTGCCGTACTAGCCGACAAATTTATACGTCACGGATTTGGAGTAGCATCATTCGCCTTGGTATACTTTTTTACCATTGTGGGACTACGCCTGATGATGGTACGCGTTGCATCCGTTTGGAAAGCCTTTTTTCACGCCTGCTTTTGGTTAGTATGGCTGTCGGTTCTGATGGGTTATGTTTTAATACCGTTTTATGAAGACTATACGTTCTCATTCTCACCGGGGGGTAATCAGGGCGACGAGATAAGCCGCTGGCTGGTTTCTTATGTTGGTAAGTCGGGAGCATTGATGATACTTATCGGAGCCTTCCTCATTTACACCATCATCTCGTCGAAAGCCACCATCCCATTTCTTAAAAGACTCTTCTCGCGCAAACCAAAAACTGCAGAAGTTTCGGAACCCGAATTCAGCATCAATGATGAACCATTTGAAGAAGAAGCTACAGTGGCAGTGGGCACCGAAATAATTCCCGAAGACTGGATTGTAAAAGGAACTGATCCGGAAGAGGAAGAAGTACAGGAACTAATCATTGAAACTCCACAAGTAGAAATTGAGGATGAAAACGCAGAGGTGCCATTTGAAATTCAGATTCAACAACCGGAAGAAAAAGAAGAGACCAAAGCGGTAGATGCCGAGGAATCAGGGTTGACCAATGACGATAACGAAGACCCTTTTTACAATGTAACCAAACTGGGAAAATACGACCCCACACTGGATCTGACGCATTATGCTCCTCCTACACTCGACCTGCTCAAAGTGTACGGTACCGACAACGACACTCAAATTGACATGGTGGAACAGAATGCGAATAAAAACCGTATTATCACCACCTTGCAGAATTACGGTATCGAAATAGAAACCATCAAAGCAACGGTTGGTCCTACCATTACCTTGTACGAAATTGTTCCAAAAGCCGGGGTGCGTATTTCTAAAATCCGTAACCTCGAATACGACATCATGCTCAGTCTGGCTGCAACCGGTATCCGTATCATTGCTCCTATTCCGGGCAAAGGAACTATTGGTATTGAGGTTCCAAACAGCGATCCTCAGGTGGTTTCGATGCACTCTATCATTGCTTCCAAAAAATTTCAGGAATCAAAATTCGAACTGCCCGTGGCTTTCGGACGTACCATCACCAACGATATTTTCATGGTCGATTTGGCCAAAATGCCTCACCTGTTGGTTGCAGGTGCTACCGGACAGGGTAAATCAGTAGGGTTAAATGCCATCATTACTTCCTTGCTTTATAAAAAGCATCCGGCCGAACTGAAACTGGTACTGGTCGATCCGAAAAAAGTTGAATTCAACATTTACGGCGACATAGAAAAGCATTTCCTGGCCAAACTTCCCGATGGTGACGACGCAATTATTACCGACACCAGCAAGGTGGTGGAAACCCTCAACTCACTTTGCAAGGAGATGGACGATCGCTACGATTTGCTCAAAAAAGCGCATGTTCGTAACATCAAAGAATACAACGAGAAATTTACCATTCGCCATCTGAATCCGGAAAAAGGACACCGGTTCTTACCATACATTGTGGTAATTGTAGATGAGTTTGGTGATTTAATCATGACTGCCGGCAAAGAAGTGGAAATGCCGATTGCCCGTATTGCGCAGCTGGCTCGTGCCGTGGGTATTCACATGATTATCGCCACGCAACGTCCGTCGGTAAACATTATTACCGGGGTAATCAAAGCTAACTTCCCGGCACGTGTGGCGTTCCGCGTTTCGTCTATGATCGACTCGCGTACCATTCTCGACTCTCCGGGAGCTAACCAATTGGTGGGTCGGGGCGACATGCTTTTCTCGCAGGGAAATGATCTGACACGTGTTCAATGCGCCTTTGTGGATACGCCTGAAGTAGAAAATATTGTTCACCATATCAGTCAACAGCAGGCCTACCCTACTGCATTCTATTTACCTGAATACATTGGTGTCGAGGGCGAAGGAATAGATGCCAGCTCAGTAGACATGAGTAAACGGGATCCGCTCTTCGAAGAGGCCGCCCGGCTTATTGTTGCTAACCAGCAGGGGTCCACTTCGCTTATTCAGCGTAAGTTCTCCATTGGTTACAACCGTGCCGGACGCATTGTAGACCAACTCGAAGTAGTTGGCATCATCGGACCTTTCGAAGGAAGTAAAGCCCGGCAGGTTTTAGTGATGGACGATTATCATTTGGAACAGATTTTGCGAAACCTGTAAACCTATGGTGAAACAACAATTCATCTCCATAATACAAATAGAATTACACCGTTAAACCATACACTGTACACCATTAAACAATTACACATTAATAATATATTATGTTTAAGAAAATAATTTATTCATTTGCAGCGCTGCTTTTTTCATTCCAATTTTCAGTGGCACAGAAACCAGTTGGTCATGCAGAACAAATTCTAAGCGAATTAATTTCTAACACGAAAACAACTGCTATCAAAACCAACTTCCGATTAATAGTAAGCGAAAGAACTAACCCCGAGAAATACATCTCAAGTGGAACTATCACCCTTAAAGGAAACAAGTTTTTCCTGGAAACCAACGAAATGAAAGCCTGGTTTAATGGAAAAACGCAATGGGCATACTCCCCTCAGAGCAATGAGGTATCTGTTACTGAACCGACAGAAAAAGAATGGGCTCAAACTAATCCGATTGCCATTTTAGCCGGGTTTAAATCCAAAAGCACAATCCGCTTCTCCGACAAAGCTAAAGCGACTCAAAACTATGTTATTGAAATGACACCAAAGCCAAGAAACAAAGTTGTTGAACAAATAGAAGTCCAAATCAACAAATCGACAGGCAATTTGGTATCACTCAAACTGATCAACAAGAATGGAAGTGTAACTTCTGTAACACTAAACAATTTTCAAAAAGGAATCTCTGTCAATGACAATATGTTTGTTTACAACACTGAGAAACACAAAGGTGTTGTAATAAATGATTTGCGATAAAATCATTTATTTCAATTAATCAAAATATAATACCACAAAAGACACAAAAGGATCACAAAAGTTTTTATAAAATAAAAACTTAGCTTTTGTTTCCTTGAAAATGTAGACGATGATATAGCACAAAATTCTCATTTCCTGCTTTTGTGATCTTTTGTGGTGAATTGTTTTTGAAGTCCACAAAAGATAATATCTATCGATATTATTGTAGGTAACAAAGCGGATATTTACATTTTGAAATCATCTTCTTGTAAAATAGTTTTTTTCAATAGCAATATAGAGCTTCCTTTTTCGGAATAATGCGAACCTTTTCAGCTAAGCTTTGTTTGTTAAGTAAATTACACACAAAGGAAACATTCAAGCTTAGATAAAGAATAAATAATAATCAGATAAAATATATGAACGAAAAAGTACGTTGCCTGATAATAGGATCAGGACCTGCTGGATACACAGCCGCTATTTACGCTTCACGCGCTAACCTTTCACCGGTATTGTACGAAGGAATGCAACCCGGAGGTCAATTAACCACTACGACCGAAGTGGAGAATTTCCCCGGATATCCGGCCGGCATTACCGGAACCGAGCTCATGGAAGACCTACGCAAACAAGCCGAACGTTTTGGAGCAGATATTCGCTTCGGAATGGCTACTGCTACCGATCTTTCATCTTCACCTTACAAAGTAACGATTGATGGCGAAAAAATAATTGAAGCCGAAACCATCATTATTTCAACCGGAGCAACTGCTCAATATCTCGGATTGCCCGACGAACAGAAATATGCTGGTTCGGGAGTATCGGCATGCGCCACTTGCGATGGATTTTTCTATCGTAAAATGAACGTTGCTGTTGTAGGAGGTGGTGATACTGCTTGTGAAGAAGCAACTTACCTGGCAGGTCTGGCCAGCAAAGTATATCTTATTGTGCGCAAACCAGCTTTACGTGCTTCTAAGATTATGCAGGAACGCGTCTTATCAAACCCTAAAATTGAAATTTTATTTGAACACGAAACAGTAGGTCTTACCGGACAAAACGTAGTTCAGGGAGCTGATCTGGTAAAACGTCGCGGACAAACCGATGAGGCCAACGTGCATATCGACATTGATGGATTCTTCCTTGCCATCGGGCATAAACCGAATTCGGACATCTTTAAACCATGGATCGAAACCGATGCTGTGGGATACATCAAAACTATTCCCGGAACACCCAGAACAACTGTTGCAGGTGTATATGCTGCAGGCGATGTAGCTGATCCGCATTACCGTCAGGCAATCACTGCAGCCGGAACTGGCTGTCAGGCTGCCATTGAAGCCGAACGTTATTTATCGGAAAAAGGCTTGTAAAAAGCTTTAGAAATAGAAGAAAAAGGGATGCCAGTGTGCGTCCCTTTTCTGTTTACACTAAATCGTGTTTAGTAAAAATAGAAACAGATTCATCGGCGTTCTACCATTTCTGCAAGCCATTTATTCTCAATAAAAATGACAGCCGCCTATATTTAAAATTTTCTTTTCATTTTGGCGGTTTTTTTGTACTTTTGTCCGATTAAAACTAAATGCCTCAATATGCAACAAAACATCACGAAGTCAGCTAAGTTCAACGGACTAATTGTGGGAGTATTATTATCGCTAAAATTTATATTATCGGCTCAGAAATTAAATTTCATGGCTTTTTTAGCTTTATTTATTTCAATTTTCATCATTGTTGCCCTATATCGCATGGTCATCCGTTTTCGCGACTCAGAATGTGGTGGCAGCATTAAATACAAGCAAGCCTTGCTTTATATTTTTTTAATTTACGTTTTTGGCTCAATCATTTCTGCCTTTGTCATCTTACTTTACACCAGTTTTATCGACAAAAGCTTTTTAGGGTTACAGTTTAATGTATTTATGAAGATATATGATAGCTGGAAAATGTCTTTTGACGATAAATCATTCAAGGCATTAGAATACCTCTACACAGTACCTGCTCCCTATGCACTCTTAAATGTCTTTGCAGGTGTATTTTCCGGAGGATTTTGGGGATTAATTCTAGCCGGATTTATAAAAAAAGAAAAAAGTATTTTTGAAGAATAAACCCAACCTAAAACAATTGACTAATTTAATTATATGGATATTTCAGTAATTGTACCGTTATATAACGAAGATGAATCGCTTCCCAAACTGTTTGAGTGGATTGAGCGCGTGATGAACGAAAATAAGTTTAGCTATGAAGTAATCTTTGTAAATGATGGTAGTACCGATAAGTCGTGGGAAGTTATCGAATCGCTTCAAAAGCAATCGGCAAATGTAAGAGGAATCAAATTTCGTCATAACTACGGCAAATCACCCGCTTTGTATTGCGGCTTTCGCGCTGCACAGGGCGATGTAGTCATAACCATGGATGCAGATTTGCAGGATAGTCCGGACGAAATTCCCGGATTGTATTCAATGATCAAAGACGAAAATCTGGACCTTGTATCGGGTTGGAAGAAAAAACGCTACGACTCCAAGCTCACAAAGAATTTACCATCGAAAATATACAATGCTACCGCTCGTAAAGTAACCGGACTTAAGCTACACGATATGAACTGCGGGCTTAAAGCTTACCGCAACGAAGTAATAAAAAACATTGAAGTTTATGGCGAGATGCATCGCTACATACCTTATCTGGCAAAAAATGCAGGTTTTACCAACATCGGCGAAAAAGTAGTTGAACATCGTAAACGCCAATTCGGTGAAACAAAGTTCGGATTAAACCGTTTTGTAAACGGCTACCTTGATTTAATGACCCTATGGTTCTTATCCAAGTTTGGTAAAAAGCCCATGCATTTTTTTGGATTATATGGCAGTTTAATGTTTTTACTTGGTTTGATGGCTGTTGTTACAGTCGGGGTTAATAAACTCATTGCAATAATCGAAGGTGTAAGAGCACCTTTAGTAACTGAAAGTCCCTATTTCTATTTGGCTATGCTAGCCATGACACTGGGAACTCAGTTATTCTTAGCCGGTTTTTTGGGCGAGATAATTGCAAGAAACTCTACCGAACGGAATAACTACCAGATAGAAACCGAGATCTGATTACTGAAATACAAATAATAGACACAAACAGAAAACAATAATTTAATCAACCATGAAACAATTATTAATCGTCGGCTTCGGTGGATTTATAGGCAGCATAGCCCGGTTTCTGGTATCCAAATTAAATGTGCATTGGCAGTTTTTTTCCATACCAATGGGAACGCTGACAGTGAATGTTCTGGGTAGTCTTATTATTGGTTTTATAGCAGGCGCATCGGCCAAGGGTGATCTAATTTCACCTTCTTTGCGGCTATTTCTGATGGTCGGAATCTGTGGTGGGTTTACCACTTTTTCATCGTTTACCAACGAGAATCTGACTTTAATGCAAAACGGTCAATTTGCTGCTGTTTTATTATATACAGGGCTCAGTATTTTTCTTGGATTCTTTGCTGTTTATTTAGGATACATTACTTCAAATTTGTTGTAACCAAAAAGAATTCTTCCTAAAAACAGCGTATTAAAAATTCTGCATTTACGAAATGGAAACAATAGATATTCTCAAAATAGTGTTACCCGCTTTACTTGTTTTGCTAACAGCCTATCTGTTGATTGACAAATTGCTTAAAAGTGAAGATAAACGAAGAAACTTCGAACTAAGAAAAGAAAAAGTAAACACCCTTACCCCAATCCGGCTCAGGGCTTACGAAAGATTGATACTGGTACTGGAACGGACAACACCTTCTACGCTCATTGTAAATGTTGCAAAACCGCATATGAGCAATTTAGAACTTCATACCGAATTACTGGCAAGTATACGTCAGGAGTTTTCGCACAATCTCTCGCAACAAATATATGTGAGCAATGAAATCTGGAATTATATAAGAAGTGCACAGGAGAGTTTACTCAGATTGGTCAATTCCTGTGCAGCGCAATGCAATCCGGCAAATTCGGCAACCGAGTTGGCGGAAAAAATCATTCAGGTTTACGGTGACAGCGAACAAACGCCAACCGAGCAGGCTATTGATAAATTAAAAGAAGAAGTGAGAATTTACTTAGCCTGAATTAGGAATATCATTAATCAAACTAAATGAAAAAGACTCAATATATTTTATTTGTTCTATGCATGACGCTCTGCTTTTCGTGTACCGTCGATGAGAGTTGCAGGACAAACCAGTCAGTCTTAATAGACATGGGTATGTATCATATAAACCAAACTGACACCTCGCGAACTGTTGCAGCTATGAGTATTGACAGTATAACTGTGAGAGGGTTGAAGTATGATGCCACTTCGAAGAAATACCTCTATATGGATTCAGTTTTATATAACAATCTGAAAACTATTACCAAAATAGATTTACCCTTACATAGTTTTGATTCTGTATCAGCCTTTGAGGTGACCTTTAATAGTAAAAAAATTACAGCCAACAAGCTAACCAATAAGAACGACACAATATTATACCTCAACAAACGAGATACGCTGATAGTAAAACACCAAAATACCGATAAATACCTATCGCTCCAATGTGGAAGCATAAAAGTCCACTCGGTAGACACTGTATTAACAACGAATAATTTTATCGATTCCATCCGAATCACTAACCGCAACGTAAATAACATCAATGTCGAAAATATTAAAATATATAAGTAGCCTGATCCTTTGCTTTGTAGTGGTTCACTCTGTACAAGCACAAAAAGCAAAAGCTAAAATAGTGCCCGACTCAATAAAAGCCCCTTTATTCAATGGTTTTACCGTGCAGGGCGATTTAATTTCGGCAATAAGTTCCCTTACATCGAACGGAGATACATACTCGTACGAAGGATCGTTGCAAGCTGATTTCAAACATAAGTACCTACCGGTTTTTGAATTCGGATATGCAGGTGCTGACAAGCTGACAAGTGACAATATAGGATTTAAAACAAATGCTCTGTTTGGGCGTTTGGGACTCGACTTTAATTTGATTTCGCAGAAGAAAGACAAAAAGCCAACTAACAATTTATTCTTGGTCGGTTTTCGTTTAGGAATGTCTAATTTCAACTACAATATTACCAATGTAAGTATTACGGATGATTATTGGGGTGGTTCGCAAGCCGTACCCTACAATAATATATCGACGACTAAAGTATGGTATGAAATAGTTGCTGGGGTAAGAGTTGAAGTTATAAAAGACATATTTATGGGCTGGACGGTAAGAACTAAAAGTCTGATAAGTAAAGATGCCGACGGAAATGTGACTCCGTGGTATATACCCGGATTTGGAACTAATAATGGAAGCGGAAATACGGCCATTAACTACACCATCGGTTATAAATTTCAACTCCCGTTTAAACGGAAATCTTCGGTAAAAATAAAAAAACCGAATGCTGAAATAAAAGCGCTAACAAAAATAGGAAACAACAATCAACAAACAAAATAACCAATTTAAAACGTATGAATTCAATTGAAACTTTAAATCGTGCTGCCGATAACATCCGCATTTTAGCGGCTTCAGCAGTAGAAAAAGCAAAATCAGGACACCCGGGTGGTGCCATGGGAGGAGCTGATTTTATTAATGTTCTTTACTCTGAGTTTTTGGAATATGATCCACAAAACCCAAAATGGGAAGGACGTGACCGCATGTTCCTTGATCCCGGACACATGTCACCTATGTTATACTCCGTACTTGCTTGTACCGGAAAGTATACAATGGCTGAACTTGCTCAATTCCGTCAATGGGACAGCCCTACTCCGGGTCATCCTGAAGTAGATATTATGCGCGGAGTTGAAAATACATCAGGACCGCTGGGACAAGGACATACTTACGCTGTAGGTGCTGCCATTGCAGCTAAATTTTTACAGGCACGCTTTGGCGAAGTAATGAGCCAAACCATTTATACCTTTATTTCGGATGGCGGTATTCAGGAAGAAATTTCGCAGGGAGCAGGTCGTTTGGCTGGTCACCTGGGACTAAACAACCTGATTATGTTCTACGACTCGAATGACATTCAGCTTTCTACCAATACAGAATCGGTTACAAGCGAAAATACCGCTCAGAAATACCTGGCCTGGGGTTGGAAAGTGATTGAAATAAACGGTAACGATGCAGAACAAATCCGCAAAGCACTTACCGAAGCTAAAGCTGAAACCAGTAAGCCAACACTTATTATTGGAAAAACAATTATGGGTAAAGGTGCTTTGAAAGCCGATGGTTCAAGCTTCGAACGTCAATGTGCTACTCACGGTATGCCATTGAGCGAAGGTGGTGCTTCTTATGCCGAAAGTATTAAACATTTAGGTGGTAACCCTGAAAATCCGTTTGTACTTTTCGAAGAAACAAAAGCATTGTATGCAAAACGTGCTGAAGAATTAAAAGAAATTACAGCTAAAAAGCAAGCTGCTAAAGCTGCATGGGCAAAAGAAAACCCCGAACTGGCAGAGAAACTGGCTTTCTTCTTCACCGGAAAAACAAAGATGAATTGGGACGCTGTGGTTCAAAAACCGGGTCAGGCAACACGTGCTGCTTCTGCAACCGTTTTAGGCGAACTGGCAAAACAAGTGGAAAACATGATCGTTGCCAGTGCCGATTTATCAAACTCTGATAAAACAGATGGCTTCCTGAAAAATACCAAAGCCTTTGCTAAAGGTGATTTCTCAGGTGCATTCCTTCAGGCTGGTGTTGCTGAATTAACCATGGCATGTGTTTGTATCGGTATGAGTTTACACGGTGGTGTTATTCCGGCTTGTGCTACTTTCTTTGTATTCTCTGATTATATGAAACCAGCTGTGCGTATGGCTGCTCTGATGGAACAACCCGTGAAGTTTATCTGGACACACGACGCATTCCGCGTAGGTGAAGACGGACCAACCCACGAACCGGTAGAACAAGAAGCTCAGATCCGCTTGATGGAAAAACTAAAAAACCACAAAGGACACAACTCTATGTTGGTATTGCGTCCTGCCGATGTGGAAGAAACTACTGTGGCATGGAAAATGGCTATGGAAAACACTTCTACTCCTACCGGTTTGATTTTCTCTCGTCAGAACATTGTGGATCTTCCTGCTGCTACCAGTCGTAAAGCAGAAGCTGAACAAGCTCATAAAGGTGGATACGTAGTAGAATGTGACGGTAATCCGGATGTTATTCTGGTTGCTTCAGGCTCTGAAGTTTCTACTTTAAACGAAGGTGCAGCATTACTTCGTGCCGATGGAATCAAAATCCGATTGGTTTCTGTTCCTTCCGAAGGTTTGTTCCGTAGTCAATCGGCCGAATACCAGGAAAGCGTATTACCAAAAGGAGCTAAGATCTTTGGATTGACCGCCGGTCTACCTGTTAACCTGCAAGGTTTGGTGGGCTCTAACGGAAAAGTCTTTGGATTGGAATCGTTTGGTTTCTCAGCACCTTATAAAGTGTTAGACGAAAAACTTGGTTTCAACGGACAGAACGTTTACAACCAGGTAAAAGCAATGCTTTAATAAATAGCAGTAAGCGGCAAGCAGTAAGTAGCAAGTTAGTAGTTAGTAGTTGGTAATAAACAACCATTTTACTTATCACTTACTGCTTACTACTTACTGTTTACTACTTACTACTTACTGCTTAACACTTACTGCTTTTTTATGGATATTCTTTCAATCGTTATTATCGGCATCGGATTGGCTATGGACTGCTTTGCTGTGTCGGTTACTAAAGGAATCTGCGCCAAGAAATTTTTCTTTTGGCTGACATTCCGGATGGCTTTTCTATTTGGTTTGTTTCAGGCCGTCATGCCATTGATTGGTTATGTTGCCGGAGTTAGTTTTGCGCAACAGATGAAAAGTTTTGACCACTGGCTCGCTTTCGGATTGCTTACACTTATCGGAGGTAAAATGCTGATTGAAGGATTAAAATCACCAGACCCGGACTGTAATAACAAGTCGAACCCTTTTAAATGGGTTTCGCTACTTTCGCTGGCGTTGGCTACCAGCATCGATGCCCTGGCAACAGGCATTGTATTTATCCCTTATCACAATATCATTTGGTTGGCTATAGGCATTATAGGAACTATTAGTTTTGCTTTTACCTTTATAGGCATGTATATAGGCATTCACTTTGGCAAACGATTTCATTTCAAAGTAGAAGCTCTGGGTGGAGTTATTCTTATTGGCATTGGGCTGAAAATATTAATCGAGCATTTGATCAGTTGATCGGGATGAATGATTAGTGCTTAACGATTAATGCGAATCAGTAGTTGGAAAAATAGTCCGTAGGACTTGTATATCCATAGAATAAACAGATCTGTATGTTTATTGTCCGTAGGACATTCACATTTTACCTTATTTATCCCCTACGGGGAATTGGTTGTATCTGTTTTCATTTTCTATTGATATGTATTCCCTACGGGAAATAATTCATTCTAAATACAAATAAATAATCTCGCGCTAAAGATTTAAACATGAAATTAAAAAAACTACTTCCTTGTATTTTAATTGCTTTTGCTACTTCCGCTTTTGCTCAAGACGCAACAACAAAAGTCAAACTTTACGGCTACGTAGGCAATGATTTCTTTTACAATTCCCGTCAAAACGTAGAAATGGTCGACGGAATTATTCAGCTATTCCCCAAACCCATAGAACTAAGTGCTGGTGTTGATAAAAACGCCATGGCACAGGCTGAAATGATAAGCGTAAATACCCGCCTGGGTATAGACATCAGCAGCGCTCCTATACTGGGAGCCAAATCGACCGGTAAAATAGAAGCTGACTTCGCCGGTTTCGGAACTTCTTATTATGTGTTCCGCATTCGTCAGGCATATATGAAACTAAACTGGGACAAAACCGAATTACTGATCGGTCAGACCTGGCACCCTTTGTTTGGAAGTGTTACTCCATCTACCTTTGCTGCCAACGGTGGCGCTCCCTTTCAGCCCTTCAACCGCAGCCCACAACTACGACTGAAACAAACACTCACCTCTACCCTATCGTTTACTGCCGCCGCTTTATACGAAATGCAATACGCTTCGCAAGGACCACAGGGAACAAGTAGCTTATATATGAAAAATGCCCTTGCTCCCGATCTGTTTGTGGGACTGGAAAACAAAACCAAACACTGGATAACGGGTGCAGGCGTTGATTTTAAAACCATCAAACCCGACATTAAGCAGATTTCGTCGTTAAGCGCCGCCGCTTACGCTCAATACAGCAAATCGAAACTTCTGCTCAAAGCAAAAATTGTGTACGGCGAAAACCTGAGTGACCAATTGATGCTGGGAGGTTACGGAGTAAGTAAATATGCTGCCGATTCAACTACAGTTTTGTCGTATACCAATTTCAAAAATGTGAGCAGCTGGGTGAATGCAGCCTACGGCACAAAGTTACAGGTAGGCGTTCTGCTAGGACTGTCGCAAAACCTGGGAACGGCAGACATGCTAGCCCTTAGAAAAGGAGGTAAATATACAGCTTACGGTTACGGATATTATGATACGGCTCAGCAGATAGTAGATCACCTGTACCGCGTAGTGCCTCAGGTAAGCTACAACTTACCGAACGTAAGATTTGGTCTGGAATATGATTTTACAACTGCTTCCTACGGTAATGTAAAGAGCGATGGTACCGCTGTGAACCCTTATTCGGTAAATAATCACCGGGTACTGGCTTCGGTGATGTATATATTTTAAGTTGCTGTTTGTACGTATAACAGCTGCTTTCCGGCTATAGCATAGGCATTCTGGAACCGAACAAACCCGGTTTAGGTTTGTTTAAATTGAATCTTTTACTTTTGACAGAATCACATAATTATTTATATTTCATCTTTCAATATAGAATTATGATAAAAGGTTCTTTTTACATTTTACTTTTTTATTTTCTGGGGCAAATGCTCAGCCTGCTTATGCGCGGCTTTATTCCCGGCAGTGTGCTGGGCATGATTTTGCTTTTTCTGTGTTTATTTTTCAAAGTGCTTAAGCCCGACAATGTAAAAAGTGTGGCTACGGTTATAACCAAAAACATGGCGGTGTTTTTTGTTCCGGCAGGTGTAGGCCTGATGGTGTATGCCGAGATTCTTTCTAAATCGTTATTCACTATTTTGGCAGCCATCGCGGCTAGTACGGTGCTTACCATAGCTACTGTTGCACTTGTACAAGACAATTTTGAAAAACGAAGAACTGCAAAAGGAGGTCCTAAATTATGAATGCATTACTAGATCAGATACGCCCCATACTCAGCAGCGAGGTTTTCCTGTTGATGTTTTCCATCGGAACTTTCCTGTTTGGAGTACTTATATACAAGCGGACAAAAATCACCTTACTCCAGCCGCTGATGATATCGATGGTGATTCTTATTCCTTTTTTGAAAATAACCGGTATCGACTATCCTACTTTTTATCAACAAACCCGCATCCTGAATTTTATGCTCGGACCCAGTGTAGTGGCTTTGGGCTATGTACTCTATGAGCAAATAGAACAAATAAAAGGCAATGTGATGTCGATACTTACTTCGGTCTTTGTAGGAAGTGTGGTAGGTATTGGCAGCGTAGTAGGTATTGCCAAAGCTATGGGTGCCGACAAGATGCTTATGGCATCGCTGGCACCAAAATCGGTAACGACCCCTATTGCCATGAGCCTTTCCGAAAAATCGGGAGGCGCGCCGGCGCTTACAGCGGCGTTTGTAGTTATTTGCGGCATCTTTGGTGGGCTGATAGGGCCCGTCCTTCTCCGAAAAATGGGTATTAAAAGTAAAATAGCACAAGGACTAGCCATGGGATCATCGTCGCACGCACTGGGCACTGCGCGGGCGATGGAAATGGGTGCCGTGGAAGGTGCTATTAGCGGACTGGCCATTGGTATTATGGGTATTATGACTGCCCTGCTCGTTCCATTTGCCGAACGGCTATTCTGAAACAATTGGATTTAAAAATCGCAATGCTCGAATCGGGAATTCTGATTCGAGCATTGTGATAGTTTTCCCAAAAAAAATCGGGTGTAATTATAAATTTCTATTTATATATTTCCACTGCATCAAGCAACTGCTTTGAGTAATTAAATATATCGTTAATATCATTGATTTCGGATTTAACTTCCTTCTTATTTTCATCCAGGATACCGATATATTTCTTTTTCCCATTAAAATACAACTTGCAAACTGATTTTCGAATACTTTCATCAATCAATACATTGAACCAGTTTTGAGTATCTTTGAAAGTGACTCTGTCAATATCAATATTGGGTCGTAGAATTGCTTTTACAATATAAAATGCTTCCATTTCCTCCTGCGTAGTAACGATCTTATCCTCTTCTTCAACTACTGCTATTGACTTTTCAACATCTGATTTATTTTCCTCATCTTGCTGATTGAGGGCTGATTTAAATTTATCGGTTATGATATCGCTCATATACACTGCTGCTGACTTTTTCACCAGCTCTGTAAAGAACTCCAAAATAGAAGCAGTTACACGCCCGTTATAAACCTGAGAGGTAAAGAAACGAACAAACGGTTCACTTGGCTCTTTAAGCTCTCTGTTAAGTATGATTTTGATCTCATTGGTATACTTGAGCTCATTGGCAGTACCTACTATCTTTGATATATCAAAATATGATTTATGAAATTTCTTCAACTCTTCTATTTGAGTATCTTTTAAATTCAACATATCGATTTCAAAAAATGGTTTTTCATCCATCTTATTGGCATCCACCAAATCGGTATAAAAACGATAACTAATTCCGTTAGTGAGTATACCAAATTTTGCTTTAGACACATGAAAGTAACGAAGGAGCTGTCCGTCGTGTAAAGACAGGTTCTGATCACAGTGTTTGCATTCAATTAAAATAATAGGCTGTCCGTCTTTCAACACTGCATAATCAATCTTTTCACCTTTTTTTATACCAATGTCACAGGTGTACTCCGGTAAAATTTCAAGCGGATTAAAAACATCATAGCCCAGAGCCTGAATAAATGGCATTATGAATGCATTTTTGGTAGCTTCTTCGGTTTGAATATTGTCCTTTAGTTTTAAAATTCTCTCTGAAAGTTGTTTAATTTGATCTTTAAAATCCATACTATTTCTAATTTAAAGTGTTATGATTATTATTTAATTCCTCAATCTTTGCTGTAAGTGCTTCTATTTTTGCACCTAACTGCGAAACCTCTTTTTGCAGATTATCATTATTATCACTTACCATTGCATCAACAAAAATGGAGTTTACTAATGATAACCCAATAATTCCACCTCCAAATAATAAAACCGAAAAATAAATTTTTGAGAAAAATGCAATATAAGGAGTTGCCCTGGCAGATATTAAATCCGGTATTTCATGCCAGCCATCGACCGAAAAAAGTCTGAAGATAGAATAAAAAGATCGTAATGGATCACTAAAATACTCCGGTAGTATTTTCTTGTATAACGAACAGCTGATCAAAGAAACGATAAATACCAACAAAAAGAAACTCACAATAATTATATAGGAGGCTTTTAGAGCACGCTTTACCGATTGTATCAGAGTATGAGCATTGGGAAAAAATCGAATAAGCCTAAAAAACTTAAAGACCCGAAATACTCTTAATGTCAAAAAAATATTTAGCTGAAATATATTATCATTCCAGAATATAGCCCCTAATGAAGGTATTGATACAACGACAAGAATAAAGTCAAGCCTGTTCCAACTGTTTGACATGTATTTTGAAAATCCAAACTCATTTACTTTAATGATCATTTCAATAACGAACAAGACCGTAAAGATTGGTTCGAAATAATCGAGAATACTACCCCGCAACTGAAACTCCTGAACAAAGATCAAAAATGCATTTGCTATTATCAAATACAAAATGCAATAGTCATTTAAGAATATCTTCTTGATTCGGCTCATCACAGCAGTTTTCTTTTTTAAACACTCACTTTTCTATTAAGGTCACCAAAAATACTTGAATCCAAGCAGCGAGTATTCCGTACAAGCCGCTTGAATTCAAGTACGCCTTAGCGTTTGTCATCAATACCAAACTCCTTCCACCGAGATTGAGGAAACTCGAGTTTCACAACCTTCTTGGCTTCGGCCATTTGGGTATCCAGTTCATCCAGTTTAGCAAGCAGTTCAGCTGTTTTCGACTTTTGGTCGGCTTTCAGCTTTTCTTGTTGGTCATTGAGTGTAGAAGCATCCGACTTGCTTGCATCTATCGAGTCGATAAACTTAATATCCAATCCTCGACGAGCAACTTGCTCAGCATTGTTTCTTAACCCTGCCACCATTACCTGCGCGCTAGCTATGCGGTCTGCATAAGTTGGTTTAGACATAGAAATAAGAATTAAAGTAAGTTTTCGGGGTAACTAACTCTCATCTATACGCCCTTCCCCGCTTGAGCAACATAGACTTCTATCGTATTTATCTTGCTATACCTTTTGGCAATCATGCTATGCTCTTTGGCAAGCTTGCTATACCTTATGGCAATCATGCTATTCTCTTTGGCGATCTTGCTATACCTCATGGCAAGCTTGCTATGCTCTTTGGCAATCATGCTATACCTTATGGCAAGCTTGCTATGCTCTTTGGCGATCATCCTATACCTTATGGCAAGCTTGCTATGCTCTTTGGCGATCATGCTATACCTTATGGCAAGCAAGCTACACTTTCGGGGATCTTGCTATTTTCCTTTGGTGAGCATATCAGGTACATTAATCAATTGAAATTAGAATTCTATTTTAAACCTTATTTCTATTCAATTCTTATAATTCGGCGTAAAGATAAAAACAATCTATAACATTAACAAGAAAAACAAGAAAAGAATATAAATAAAGTTATCTTTTTTAAGAGTCGGAAATATATTCTGAAATTAATGAAGGTTGTTTTTAATAGCAAAAGAGCAACCAGACCTCTCATTTAAGAATAACATTAAAACACCTATCATCTAACAAGTAAAGTTTTTTTCAAAAAAAAACCGCAAACTAATCAGCTTGCGGTTTTTAAATTCGAATCTCTATTAAATTTCCGTCATCAAAAAGCGTCCGGTTCTTCGGGTACGCTGACTGAGTAATATAGTGCGTTTTCGCGTCGTTTTCTCTACGATTTCGTTCATAATACCCCGAATAGTAAGCAACTCCAGTCCTTCGTTATAGGTCACTTTGAAGTCATTTCCCAGTTCGTCGAGCGCTCCGGACAAGTAGCGGGTATTGTCTACGCACACCGATATGCTGATAGCCGAACTCTGAATGAGAGATACCTTCAGGCGGTGTTTGGTCATCACACCAAAAGCTTTAGACAGACTTTCTTCCAGCACAAAAGAAAAATCGCGCGGACGAATGGTGACCAATACCTGATTTTTACGAAGTATCAATACCGGAACATTGATAGGATGCTCGGTAGTGGCTTTGATAACCGAACCGGCCTCGTCGGGATTTCCAAACGGACGGACATACAATGGAATTTGTTTGTTTTCGAGAGGTTTGATGGTTTTGGGGTGAATAATCTGCGCTCCGCTGTATGCCAGTTCCACCGCATCGAGATAAGTAAGCTCGGGGATAAGCACCGTGTTATCAAAAATGCGTGGATCGGCATTCAGGATACCCGGAACATCTTTCCAAATCGACACACTTTCGGCGTTAAGCAGATTACCCACTACAGCAGCTGAATAGTCGGAGCCTTCGCGCCCCAGCGTAGTCGGATCGCCCTTAATATTAGCCCCGATAAATCCCTGACCAATATATATGCGGTTTTGACTGAAATCGGCAGCCTGTTGCAACCTGGCCTGCGATTCGGTCATGCGCACGTTGGCTTCGCGGTAGTTACTGTCGGTCACCAACAAGCCACGCATATCCAGCCAGGCATTATTTATTCCGGATTCTTCCAAAAATGCGGATACAATTTTTGTAGAAATAACTTCACCAAAAGAAACCAGACGGTCGTACCAACGATCATAGTCGTCGCCCACTCCATGGTTTATGATTTTCTTCAACTCATCAAACAAAGGTTTTACAGCCCTTACCCCATTTTTTCTCTCCAGAAATAAATCGGTGATCACCAGGTCGTGATAATATTCTACTTCAGATAATTTCTGAAGAGCACCCTCGCGGTCGGCTTTCATAAAAAAATCAAGCACTGCCTCCATGGCATTGGTTGTTTTTCCCATGGCCGAAACCACAATAAAGAGATTGTCATCTACCCCCGAAACAATACGCGCAATATTGCGGATTCCTTCAGCCGTACGCACCGATGCGCCACCAAATTTATATACTTTCATTTATGATTGATGTTAGTTACGAGTTATGTTAGTTGCGAATCACAAAAAATATCAGTTAGAAGTCAGCGACATGCATTCTAGAACAAAAACAGATCCTGAAATATCAAACCGTACTTAATGCGTTTAATTTGAACCGCAAAAATACAAAAAAAGATGAATGCACAGATCGGATAACGAAGATAAATATCATCAATTTACAATCTTTACTCCTACCAACTTATCGTATCGCGCGCCCCACGGACGATGATATACATAAATCGTGTATTCATTGTTAGTTTGCCAGTAACTTCCATCCACACGTCGTACCGATGCTTTTTGTTCGCCTTTAGGTACAAACCAGTACTGGTAATTATATCCACCTTGCTTTAGTAAAATGGTTTGAGAATAGCTTTCGGTTTTTCCGTCGTACCTCATTCGTACCCCATCGTCCAACTGATTATAATTAAACTCGCCACCCAGATACAACTGACCATCGAAAAACGGTTGCGCAGTGGGTAGATTAAAATGCACCAACATATAATCGGCTTCGGTATTATTGTCTTCAGCACCTTGCAGATTGACAACAAACTTGCCATTTACATCATTATATGCCTGATAAATTCCGGTTGTTTTCACTTTGTCATCGGTCAAAACAGCTTCGTAGTGCGGCTGTGTGTAAACAATGCGCTCCACACCTTCGCCCGCAGCGTAAACCGACGAAATGTCAAACCGATGATATTCGTATCCACCCTCAAAGATCAAAGCGGCATTATTTATATAGCTCAATTTTGAACCGGACAGGTAAGTCGGTTTAATATCTGTCACCTGATTATCCGTGCGGTTGTTCTGACGTACCACTACCTTGATTTCCGAAATGGCATCGCGCACCTGATAAGCGTTCAACGACAAGTCGAAATCCAACTGTTGCGATTTTCCGCTCAGTTCCGTGTCGGTATTTCCACGCACCGTAGCCGTGATACTTACTTGCGGCTCCACCACCGAGAAACAAGCCTGCGCAATGGGTTTATCCACTTTATTGTCCTCGTAGATCAGCACCACATAATTTCCCGAAAGCTTAAAACTCAGATCTTCGTTGGGCAACAAAAATGCGTAATGAGTGTATAAATAAGTAGTGTTAAGCGACAAAGTATCGGTGGTAATATTCCCCGAAGCAAAACCGCTCAGGTACTCGGAGCTGACAAGATCCGAAGCCCGCCAGTCGGCATCGCAATGAATCACTTTATAGCCGTAAGCATGCGCTTCGTGCGACATTTCATCAAAACTTACCTGCATCACATCCGAACTATTGAGCTGCATAACGGGCAAACCAAGCTTAGTACCCACCACCCCTATTTGCAGGGTTTTTATATTCGGATTAAAAATGCGGGTACGATAAATAGTTTGAGCCGAAGCAACCAAACTGAAGACGAGAAACGGGAGTAAGAGGCGTTTTTTCATACCAATGCAGTTTAAGAAAATAGAAAGACTCTTTTTTCTGCTACAAAAATAAATAAATTCGGGGAAACTACAGTATTTCAAGGAATAAATGATCGGTAGAAAGCAAACGGTCCTCCCCCATTAAAGGCAAACAAGCGTACAGATAAAGCACCCTGCATACCACTCAAAACTTATCAACATGAATTGAATTTTAATATCAGGTGGCACCTTTTTATGGAACAAAATCCGTTACTTTGCAACAGATGAAAGAAGAAGTCCTCGAGAAACTTAAAACACTGGCTGAGTCGGCAAAGTACGATGTTTCGTGCTCCTCCAGCGGTACTACCCGGAAAAATACTCCGGGTGGCATTGGCAGCACGTCCGGTTGGGGCATCTGCCACAGTTTTACCGAGGATGGACGTTGCGTATCGTTGCTCAAAATCATGCTCACCAATTATTGCATCTTCGATTGTGCTTACTGCATCAACCGCCGGAGCAATGATATTCGTCGCGCCACCTTTGCCGTTGAGGAACTGGTGGAACTTACCATCGAGTTTTACCGCCGCAACTACATCGAAGGCTTATTTCTCAGTTCGGGCGTTATAAACAATGCCGATTACACGATGGAACGTATGGTGCGGGTAGTAAAAGAGCTTCGCACGGTTCATAAATTCAACGGATATATTCACATGAAAAGCATTCCCGGTGCCAGTCAGCAACTGGTACATGAAGCCGGATTATATGCCGACCGCATGAGTGTGAACATAGAAATACCCACCGAGGCAAACCTCAAAATGCTGGCACCCGAAAAGGACCACGAAAGTGTTTATAAACCCATGCTGTACATTCAGCAGGGCGTGCTCGAAAGTACGGAAGAACGTCAGAAACACCGGTATGCTCCGCGCTTTGTACCGGCAGGACAAAGCACGCAGATGATTATTGGTGCCACCAACGAAAGCGACAAGCAAATACTACAAACCTCTGCATCGCTTTATCAGCGCCCCTGTATGAAGAGGGTGTATTACTCGGGCTACATTCCGGTCAATTCGTACGACAGCCGACTGCCGGCAGTAAAGCTGGCACCACTGGTGCGTGAAAACAGACTGTATCAGGCCGACTGGTTACTCCGCTTCTACGAGTTTAAAGTAGATGAGATTGTAGATGAGAAATTCCCGGATCTGGATTTGGAAATAGACCCTAAACTGGCCTGGGCCTTACGCCACCCCGAACAATTTCCGGTGGATATAAACAAAGCCGACTATTCAATGATCTTGCGCATTCCGGGCATTGGGGTGAAATCGGCGCAGCTCATCGTTACTTCACGCCGGTTTGCCCGACTGCGAAGTGCCGATCTGAAAAAGATAGGGGTGGTGATGAAAAAAGCACAGTACTTTATCACCTGCAATGAGCTTACCTTAAATACCGTAAGCGACACCTCGCCCGAGTATGTACGACGCATACTTACCGAGAAAAAAATGGGAAAAGGAAAAGATAACCGGCAACAGTTATCGCTGGTATTTGATCCATAAAGCTGGAATAAAACACCACTAAGGCACTAAGTACACTGAGTAACACAAAGCATGGCAGTGATTAAGAATGCCGCTCCGACGACATTATTTTCAAAAGTAAGCAGGGAATTTACTCTTTCATTTACTCACATAAAACAGTTAGTGATTCTTAATGCACTTAGTGTCTTAGTGGTTATTCTTATTTATATTTCTTGATTAACTTACATTTTTATAAACAAACTATTTTATTCCCCTTCAGGGGCCAGGGGTTCAATGATCATCTTCCATTACGACAAAACATTTGAAGGATTACTCACGGCTGTGTTTGATGCCTATAACCGGAAAACCTTTCCCGACAAATTACTGGAGGAAGATGAACTGGAACCCTTGTTTGTGGATGAAAGTTATACCGTTCTTACACAAACAGACAAGGCCAGCCGTGTGTGGAAAGCATTGGAAAAGAAGCTACAACGCACAACCCGCAACATGATCACCCATGTGTGGCTATCTGAACTACCCGCCAGCGATGAACTCATCTTTCGTTATATCCGAAAAACATTTGACAGCAAGCAATCCATTGAGCTGAACTTTGCCGACGACGATGTGCTACAAATGCGCAACGTGGCACAGAAAGTAGACCGCGAAAAGCACCGGATGATAGAGTACGTGCGTTTTCAGAAAGCAGCCGACGATATTTTTTTCGCACCCGTTTCGCCCGACCACAATTGCTTACCACTCACAATGGAGCATTTCAAGGATCGCTTTGCCGATCAGAAATGGATTATATACGACATTAAACGCAACTACGGATTTTACTACGATCTGAAGACTGTAACCGAAATGACACTCGACAGCACCAACCTTTTCCCCGAAGGTAAGTTGGACGAAGAGCTTATGGCCAATGATGAAAAGCTTTTTCAGGAATTGTGGAAAGGTTATTTTAAATCGATGACCATCAAAGAGCGCATCAACCTCAAACTACAGCGACAACATTTGCCAAAACGGTACTGGAAATATCTGACCGAAAAACAATAGACCAATATCATCTGGTTTATTGAACGCAAAATTCCTTTTGTTCGTGTCATCCGGCGAAGTATGTATTCACTTTCTCTTCAAAAACGACCAAAATCAAGGTCAAATTAGTACTTTTGCAGCATTATTCCATTTTACAAAAAATCCACGCCCATTCTTCCTGAATGGGCGATGGATTTATTTTATCAGATTGCAATTAAAGAACATTTAGAATGAAAAAAACAATTTACTTATTGTGCGCTTTTATCGGGCTGTCGGCAGCAACCGCCGTGGGTCAGAAAAAAGCTTTCGCCATTGAAGATTTATACAAAGTCCGGGGAGTAGGAGCTCCCGCTTTATCGCCCGACGGCATGCACGTGGCATTTACAGTAACCAACTATGATCTGGCTAAAGGTAAAACCATGACCGACATTTACGTGATGAACCCCGACGGACAGAACAAAAAGCAGATTACCACCACCGGCAAAGGAAACAGTAACCCCACCTGGACGAACGACAGCAAAAGTTTATATTATACGTCATCGGCTTCGGGCAGTACGCAGGTTTACCAATACACATTCGCCGATAATCAGTCTAAAAAAATTACCGACTTTTCGATGGGTGTAAACGATCCTGTTTTGTCGCCTGACAATAAACTCATCGCTTTTTCGTCCGAAGTATATCCCGAATGTGGTGCCGACAGCAAAAAGAATGCGCTGACAGATTCGCTGGCAACCAACGGTCCGGTGCAGGCTTATGTGGCCGACAAACTTTTGTTTCGTCACTGGACCGACTATGCAGCCGGCAAAGCTTCGCACATTATTATGTACAATGTGGAAGCCAACACCTACACCGACCTAACTCCAGATAAGTTTGTTTCGCCCATATTTATGCTGGGTGGTGGCATCGGTTACAACTTTTCGCCCGACAGCAAAGAGCTTTGTTATGTATCCAATCACGACGAACACCCCGAAGCATCCACCAATGCCGACCTGTTTCTGGTTCCGGTTACCGGTGGCGAAGCTGTGAATATCACTGCCGGCAACAAAGCATGGGACGGATCGCCGACTTACTCGCCCGACGGAAAATACATTGCTTACCGCAAACAACTGATTCCCGGATATGAATCCGATTTATTCCGTTTGGCTCTGTACAACCGTCAGACTAAAGAAACAAACATGATTTCCGAGTCGTTCGACAACTGGGTGAATGACTATAAATGGAACGCCGATTCCAAATCGATCTATTTTCAGGGCGAAGTACAAGGACATCAACCTTTGTATAAAATCGACATTGCATCCAAAAAGATAAGCCCTGTAAGTGGAGAGAAATCAATCTTCAGCTTTGACCTGGACAAAAAAGGATACCTGTATTATTCAGCCAACACGACAGGAAAACCCACAGAGTTGTATCGCTTCAAACTTCCTAACAACACGAAAGTATCGCAGCTTACAGCCTATAACGAAGAACTCGAAAAGACGGTGGACATCCGTCCTGCCGACACCATGTGGGTAGCAGGTGCCGATGGCAAAAAGCTGGAAGTTTTCATCGTGAAACCACACAACTTTGATCCGAATAAAAAGTATCCATTGATACTTAACGTACATGGCGGACCACAAAGTCAGTGGATGAATTCATTCCGTGGCGACTGGCAGGTTTATCCGGGTGCAGGTTATGTGCTGGCTTATGCCAACCCACACGGATCGACCGGATACGGACAGGAATACACCCGCGAAATATCGGGCGACTGGGGCGGTAAACCGTTTACCGACTTAATGAAAGTAACCGATGCACTGGCTAACCTGTCGTATGTAGATTCAACCCGCATAGGAGCTATGGGCTGGTCGTACGGTGGATATATGATGAACTGGTTTCAGGCCAAAACCAAACGATTCAAATGTCTGGCATCTATGATGGGGCTTTACGACCTGCGCTCTATGTGGGGAACCACCGAAGAAATCTGGTTTCCGAACTTCGATCTGCAGGGTCAACCATGGAACTCGGATCTGTACAAGAAGTTTTCGCCATCGGAATACGTGAAGAACTTTGCCACTCCAACGCTGATAGTAACCGGGCAACTCGACTTCCGGGTTTCGTACACTCAAAGCATCCAGTACTTCAGCACTCTTCAGACACTCAACATACCTTCGCGCCTGATTATTCTGAAGAATGACGGTCACTGGCCAAGCAATGTAAAATCAATGCCTTTGTATTACAATGCCCACCTGGATTGGTTCCATAAATACCTGGGAGGCGAACCCGCACCCTACGATGTAGACAAGATGGTAAAAAATCAGGCATTCAACGATAAATAAAGATAGTTGCGAGTTACAAGTAATATAGTTACGAGAGTGTTTATCTGAATTTTATTCATTGAAAACATAGCACTACGTAATATTGCTTAGCCAAAGAGAATGGCTGAAACCGGAATTTAGAAATCCGGTTTCAGCCATTGTTTATTTAATATGATAATCCGCTTTGTTACCTAAAATAATATCGATAGATATTATCTTTTGTGGACTTCAAAAAACAATTCACCACAAAAGCCACAAAAGGCACACAAAAGCCGGAAATGAAAATTTTGAGCTCTATATCATCTGCATTTTCAAGGAAACAAAAGCTAAGTTTTTATTTCATAAAAACTTTTGTGTGACTTTTGTGCTTTAGAACATCCCGATCTTCGGGATTGTAGTGTTCTATTTTGATTAGGTAAAATAAAGGATAATACTTATCTCACCCAAAACAAACCTAAAATAACCTCCAAAACTGAAAAATACAGCTACAATTTACAGAATCTTGGGTCAGATTTTTGAAATCGTAGCTAAGATTTGGAAAAACATAGCTAAGATTTGAGAAATCTGACCCAAGATTCGGAAAAACATAGCTAAGATTTGAGAAATCGTAGCTAAGATTCGGAAAACATAGCTAAGATTTGAGAAATCGTAGCTAAGATTTGGAAAAACATAGCTAAGATTTGAGAAATCGTAGCTAAGATTCGGAAAAACATAGCTAAGATTTGGAAAATCGTAGCTAAGATTTCAGGAATCGTAGCTAAGATTTGGAAAAACATAGCTAAGATTTGGAAAATCGTAGCTAAGATTTCAGGAATCGTAGCTAAGATTTGGAAAAACATAGCTAAGATTTCGCAAAAGTGACCCTGAGTTCAGAATTCCTCAGAATGAAAGATAAGACAGCTATACTACTTAATATCAAAACTATCAGCATCCTTCCACACGGCAAACTTTTGTCGTTCACGCTGTAGCGGTTCTTGCTGCAGGTCGTAAGTATCAATGGCAACTTCATTGTCGGGGAAAGCGAGTAGAGCTGCTCCCCGGTAATCGAGCAACACAGAATGTCCGTTGTAAACCAGTCCGGCTCCATCCACTCCTACCCGATTCACTCCGCACACGTAACTTTGGTTTTCCACAGCACGTGCTTTGAGTAATATATCCCAGGAGTCGATGCGCCTTTGAGGAAAATTGGCCACATAAATAAGTAAATCATACTCGTTATTCACATTCCGCGCCCAAACGGGGAATCGGAGATCATAACAAACCAGCACGCAGATATTAAAACCAGCATAATGCACAATCAGACGTTTGTCACCTCCCGAAAAGTGCTTGTGTTCGCCACCCATGGTAAATAAATGGCGTTTATCGGCCGTTTCCATTTCACCCGACGGAAAAACAAAAAAGGCACGATTGTAATTTTGATCGTTCTCAGTGGCAATAAAACTTCCGGTAATGGCAAACTCGTATTTTACAGCCCACGCTTTGAGGGTTTGTACAGTTTCTCCCTCCATAGTTTCGGCAAGGTGCAGGTCGTCCGTACAAAATCCGGTAGTAAACATTTCGGGCAATACCACCAAATCGGTTTTTCCGGCCAGCAATGCCAACTGCTCATCAACCTTATACAGATTAGCAGCTTTATCGGCCCAATGGATGGAATCCTGAATAAGAGTTATTCTCATGATTTCGCTTTAAGTTGGTTACTCACTCAAGTCGTTTTGTTACTGCTTATTTACATGAAGATTAAAACGTTCGGGAAATTTAGCCGTCACATCCTTATAATACTCCTGAATTTTTGCCAGATCGGCCTTTTCATCACCGGTTGGATAAAAAACAGATGTAATGCCCATTTCCTTTTTGGCATAGTCGAAATAAGCCAACTGAATAGGCACATTGGCTTTTATGGCAATATTATAAAAACCCATTTTCCATTTATCTACCAAACTACGCGTACCCTCAGGAGTCACAGCCAGGTGAAATGTTTCGCGTTTATCAAACTCGTCGGCCATTTGCTGAGTTACAGAAGTGCGTTTGTTCCTATCTACCGGAACTCCTCCTAAAGCATTGAAAACAAAATTCAACGGAAAGACAAACCAGGATTTTTTTATCAAAAACGAAGCCTTACGCCCCAAAGCCCAATAAAACAACTGTCCCAGAGGATAATCCCAGTTACTGGTGTGTGGCGCTACACAAATAACACTTTTCTTAGGTTCTTCCACAGTAACCACCAGCTTCCAACCGGCTGTTTTCAATATCCACTTACTTAATTTTTGCATGTATTTTTTAGTTTCACATTACAAGTCTCAAAAACAGACAAGTAACCAATTATCGATTCCTGCCAAACATATTTATATCTATATAGTTCAACTGTTCGGGCGGCAAAGTTACTGCTTTTTACCGAAGTTCGGAATTGTTGAAAACTATTTTAGTTTCAACCAAATCTAATTCGTATTTTTGTATTCCAATAATTACTCCAATTTATAGTTCAGGTACAGCACTTCTGTCGCCTGTGTTCCTGTTGTGATTTAAAACAAACACATGGATTTATCTTTTTTAAACGAACTCAACGAAAGTCAACGCAACGCGGTAAAATATACCGACGGAGCATCACTGGTTATTGCCGGTGCCGGATCGGGAAAAACCCGTGTACTGACTTATAAAATAGCCTATCTGCTAAACAGCGGCATGTCGCCCACCTCCATCTTAGCCCTTACGTTTACCAACAAGGCAGCCCGCGAAATGAAAGAGCGTATTGCCGCCATGGTAGGCGAACAAACAGCCCGCTATCTGTGGATGGGGACGTTTCACTCCATATTCTCCCGCATTTTACGCTCCGAAGCCGTACATATAGGTTATACCAAAAACTTTACAATTTACGATTCCGCCGATTCTAAAAGTCTGGTAAAAACCATTGTCAAAGAGCTGAAGCTCGACGACAAGGTTTACAAACATGGAGTTGTACAGTCCCGCATATCCTTTGCTAAGAATAATCTGATTACTCCCGAAGCTTATGCCGGCAATACCGATCTTATTAAAGCGGATATGGCATCGCGTATCCCGTTGATGACGGACATTTACAAAATCTACTGCAACCGCTGTAAACAAGCCGACGCTATGGATTTTGACGATTTACTGCTCCAAACCAATATTCTTTTCCGCAACAATCCAGATGTACTGCAAAAATATCAGCAGATATTCCGGTATGTGCTGGTTGACGAGTATCAGGACACCAATTTTGCACAATACCTGATAGTAAAAAAACTGGCTGAACAACATGAGAAGATTTGCGTAGTGGGCGACGATGCACAAAGTATTTATTCCTTCAGGGGGGCCAACATCGACAATATCCTGCAATTTAAATCCACCTACAAAAATGCTCAGATATTCAAGCTGGAGCAAAACTATCGCTCCACAAAAACGATAGTGAATGCTGCCAACAGCCTTATCGACAAAAATGCCAAACAGATACGGAAAACCGTTTTCTCCGAAAAAGAAACCGGCAAGCCCATCAAAGTGCTGAGCGTATTTACCGATTTCGAAGAAGGATTCATTGTGGCAAACAACATTGCCGATCTGCGTTATTCGAACAATTATCACTATCAGGACATCGCCATACTATACCGAACCAACTCACAATCGCGCGTAATGGAAGAGGCTTTGCGCAAACAAAGTATTCCGTACCGCATTTATGGTGGTCTGTCGTTTTACCAACGAAAAGAGATCAAAGATGTGATTGCCTATTGTCGCCTGGTTTGCAACCCCAATGACGAAGAAGCACTGAAACGGATTATCAACTATCCGCCCCGGGGCATTGGTGACACTACAGTGAATAAACTGATTGAGTGTGCTCAACTGCATGCCGTAAGTGCATGGGAAGTATTGACAGACATGCTCAAATACAACTTAGCGGTAAATGCGGGAACAGCAAATAAGCTGGCGCAGTTCCGAAGCATGATTGATGTTTTTGCCGAACAGCTGACTACACAAAATGCCTACGACCTGGCCAACAGCATTATCAAAACCTCGGGGGTAATCAGCGACACCTACACCGACCGGTCACCCGAAAGCATGAGTCGACAGGAAAACGTGCAGGAATTACTGAAAGCCATTCACGAGTTCTGCGAAGCCAGACTGTCGAACGGTGAACCAACCGCTCTCCTACCCGACTTTTTATCGGAAGTTTCATTACTTACCGATCAGGATACCGACAAAGAAACCGATAAAGATAAAATAACCCTGATGACCGTACATGCTGCCAAGGGACTCGAATTTAAAGCGGTATTTATTGTCGGCATGGAGGAAGAACTTTTCCCCTCACCCTTCTGCACACAAAGCGAACGCGAACTGGAAGAAGAAAGGCGATTGTTCTACGTAGCGCTTACCCGCGCCGAAGAACTTTGTTTTATCAGCTATGCTAAGTCGCGCTTCAAAAATGGAAAAACGAATTTTTCGAACCCCAGCCGTTTTATCAAAGACATCGATGTCCAGTTTTTAGACATGCCGGAGGAACCAAAACCGAAACAAGCACGCATTGGCGACTGGGACGAAGATATGGAAACGGAACGCAACCGTTTTCAGAGTTCATTTTCCAAACCGGTATTCAAAGAACGAACTGAGCGAGTTGAACTTCCTGCATCATCCAAGCGATTGGTCAAAATGAGCTCTGCTACAACCGACAATAACAAAGTTCCGATTCAAAACGGATCCATACCTGCCGGAGCCTTTGTAAAACATGGAGTGTTTGGCATTGGAAAAGTTTTAGAAACAAGCATGGTGAATGGTAACGAAAAAGCCGACATCGATTTTGGAGAAAAAGGGGTCAAATCATTACTCTTGAAATTTGCCAAGTTAGAAGTGTTGGAATAGAAAAATGATTATCTTTGTAAAAACAAAACCCCTACATAATTTATCTGAAAGAATATCCACTAAAAAATATAAAACAAAAAATAATACAATTATGGCAAAGACAGCAAATGAAGAGTTGAAATTTCCACCTTCTGAAAAACTGAAAGCATTGCAACTGGCAATGGACAAGATTGAAAAAGACCATGGTAAAGGTGCCATCATGCGCATGGGCGACAACAAAGTAGAAGATGTTGCTTTCATCTCTACCGGTTCTATCGGACTGAATGTTGCACTGGGTGTGGGTGGTTATCCACGCGGTCGTGTGATTGAAATCTACGGACCTGAATCGTCAGGTAAAACAACTCTGGCTATCCACGCTATTGCCGAGGCTCAAAAAGCCGGTGGTATTGCAGCCATTATTGATGCCGAACATGCCTTCGACCGTTCGTATGCCGAAAAACTGGGTGTCAACACCGACGAACTACTTATTTCGCAACCAGACAATGGTGAACAAGCTTTGGAAATTGCCGATCAACTGATCCGTTCTTCTGCAGTAGATATTGTGGTCATTGACTCTGTAGCCGCTTTAACTCCTAAGGCCGAACTGGAAGGCGACATGGGTGATTCGAAAATGGGATTACAGGCTCGTTTGATGTCGCAGGCTTTGCGTAAGCTTACTGCCAATATCAATAAAACCAATACAACCTGTATTTTCATCAATCAGTTGCGCGAAAAAATCGGTGTTATGTTCGGAAACCCAGAAACAACCACTGGTGGTAACGCATTGAAGTTTTATGCTTCTATCCGTTTGGATATTCGCCGTATCGGTCAGTTGAAAGATGGCGACGAAGCTATTGGTAACCAAACCCGCGTGAAAGTAGTGAAAAACAAAGTAGCACCTCCTTTCCGCAAGGCTGAGTTTGACATCATGTTTGGCGAGGGCATTTCTAAAACAGGTGAGATCATCGACTTAGGTGTAGAATATGGCATCATCAAAAAAAGCGGTTCATGGTTCAGCTACGGCGACACCAAACTGGCTCAGGGTCGAGACGCATCAAAAACGGTAATCAAAGACAATCCTGAATTAGCAGCCGAACTGGAAGCTAAAATCGTGGAAGCCATTCGAAATAAATAATCCAACAGGATAAAATCAAAAAATCCGGTTAAGCCTATAGAAAGCTTAACCGGATTTTTTTTCGTACTTCTTTATTTTATAGAAATGCATCAGACTTGCTTATACGCATTTCACAGGCTTTACAGTCAAAAGTCAGCTTATACACCTGATCATTATTCCGAAGATAAAGAGGCTCTTTAAAAGTAGCCTTATAGCCTTCTTTCGGGCACCAACCCATGGCAAATTTAACGCAATACTTGCAATACATGAGCGGAACGCCTTCTTCGGCTTTAACCTCAAATCCGGGTGTAATTTCAGTTACACCATGTTCGCGGTAAAACTCTTCCGAAAGTTTATTCGTTACATTTCCCAGGTAAGTCAACTGATCGACAGGGAAAGTAGCAGCAACAGCTTCGCGCTTCGGCTCCCGCACATAAGCAGCAGCTCTGGCTTCATCCAGCTTTTCCAAAGCCTGCCTGCGCCATTCGCCCAACTGCGAAGCCGGGAAAAACCAGGGCGAACTGATGTTGATCTGTATGTCGGTGGCTTCGTAAATGGTATTCCCCATTTTCGACAACTGATTCTTTATATTATCATTTACAGCGTCAGGCTTTTGAGCCGCCTGCTTATCACAAGCCATCTCAAGCCGTGTTGAGACACCTCGTTCATCTGTCAATCGAATAGAAAATCCCGTTGCCGTTTCTTCGAAAAGGATCTGCACTCCTACCTTTCGTTCAGCCGTTTTTCCTTTTAATACCTTTTCGAAAAGCTGATCCTGATTTCGATACAAAAACACACCCACATCCATACGGGGCATATCGGCTGGGAAAACCTGAACTCGGTTTTTTCCGTTATTACCAGCTCCATTGGAGAAAGACGACGCAATCTGTTGATCGACCCGATTAACTCGAAATCCTGTCAGATCACCCTGCTTATTGATAAAACAAAGCCCATCCCCATTATTCAATAATGCTCCATTATGCACTTCAAAGAAATTCCGACCAATATAGGTCACCTTCCCAATCGGTTCGCCAAGCGACTTCGGTGTATTGAGCTGCGCAATGTCTGGTTTTCGCCCGTGAAGAAAATAATCGGTAGCTCCGCGACGGAAGCTTTTCTCCGGATTCGGTTCAAAAAAGAAAGTGGTTTTTCCTGCCGAAGCGCGTTGATACTTATTACCACCTTCTAACACAGCATCAAGTTTCTTCCGGTAATAAGCTGTAACATTCTTCACGTAATCAGCATCCTTCAGTCGACCCTCTATCTTAAACGAGGTGACCCCCGCACGTATCATTTCTTCTAACGAATCGGATTGATCCAGATCTTTCAACGAAAGCAGATGTTTATTCTTTACCAACATCGTATCGTCGGCATCCAGCAAGTGATAAGGTAACCGGCAATACTGTGCACACTGTCCACGATTGGCACTCCGACCGCAATTAGCCTGACTCATATAACACTGCCCACTATAACTCACACACAAAGCACCATGCACAAAAGCTTCCAGCTCCACATCGGTTTGAGCAGATATTTCAGTTACTTGTGCCAACGATAATTCACGGGCCAATACCACCCGCGAAAAACCAACATCCTGTAGAAATCGGACTTTCTCCACCGTACGATTATCGGTTTGTGTACTGGCATGAAGAGTAATAGGTGGCAAATCAAGTTTCAGAATGCCCATATCCTGAACAATCAATGCATCGGCTCCCGTATTATAAACATCATGAATAAGCTTTTCTACCTCGGGTAACTGCTCATCGGTAAGAATGGTATTTACCGCCACAAAAACCTTCGCAGCATAGCGGTGAGCATATTGAACCAAAGCACTTATATCCTCTTGCGAATTGCCGGCAGAAGCACGTGCTCCAAACTGAGATGCACCGATATAAACCGCATCGGCACCATGATTGATAGCCGCCAAACCACATTCAAGGTTTTTGGCAGGAGAAAGAAGTTCTATACTCCTAACCTCTAAAGGAGAACAAGAAGTTACCCCTAACCCCTGAAGGGGAATTAAATTCGTATTGTCTGTTGTATTTTTTGATTCCATTTTTATTATTAGCTGTTATTGACAACACATACTTAGTTCCCTTCCAGGGGCCAGGGGTTTAATGTATTTTCGTCAAATCGTAAGGAGTTTCCTGATAAACGAAATAGTTGAGCCAGTTGGTGAAAAGCAGGTTGGCATGGCTACGCCAACGAACTAAAGGCTCGTTATCAGGATTGTCATTGAGATAATAGTTTTTAGGCATATTGATCGGAAGTCCCTTTGCCAGATCTCGCTTATATTCTGTATCCAGAGTTTCCGGAGCATACTCCGAGTGACCCGTAACAAAAAACTCACGACCGTTGCGCGCCATCACCATGTACACACCCGATTCAGGTGATTCGGAAAGCAAAGTCAGTTCCGGCACACGACGAATATCTTCGGCACGCACTTCGGTATGCCGGCTATGCGGCACATAAAACACATCATCGAAGCCACGGAAAATTGGATTATGCTGTTCGAACTTTATATGCTCAAAAACCCCGAACATTTTGGCATCCAATGAATATTTAGGCACACCATAATAATGGTATAAACCAGCCTGAGCTGCCCAACAAATAAAGAGTGTAGAGGTTACATGACTTTTAGCCCAATCAAAAATCTTTGTTGCCTCCGACCAGTAATTTACGTCCTCAAATTCGAGATGTTCTACCGGTGCACCTGTGATAATCATACCATCGTAATTGCTTTTACTTATCTCATCAAACGTTTTATAAAAAGCCATCATGTGTTCAATAGGCGTATTTTTCGAAGTATGACTTTCGAGTTGCAAAAAGTCAATTTCAATCTGTAACGGAGAATTGGACAACAAACGAATTAAGTCCGTTTCGGCTGTAATTTTCACAGGCATGAGATTAAGAATCACGATCTTTAACGGACGAATCTCCTGACTGGAGGCACGTTCTGAATCCATCACAAAGATATTCTCCTCACGAAGAACATCAACAGCCGGTAATGTTATAGGAATATTTAATGGCATGTTCTTATTTTTTTGAAAGTTCGTAAAAGCCGAATCACTTCAGCTCAAATAGGGAAAAGGACTTAGAAATATTTTTTATATATTTTCCAATACGCAGCACTACCCACAAAATCAGTCAGGAAATCATTTAATTCATTCAATAGTTTCACCGATTTTGGCGGAACAGCCCAGGCCTGATGCTGCTCAAAGCCAATCGGAATCGACATATCAAGGTTTGGATATCTCATTTTTAGTTTTTGGGCAAACTGCTCATCACAAATCGTGTATTTTATTTTTCCCAAAGCCACCAGATGCACCATTCGCTCAGCACTCACGTCTTTCATTTCCAAAATATTAATTGGAGCAGCAATTTCGTCGGAAAGATGTCTGATCCGCATCCCGTACGGAGAGTTTTCAGGAATATAAATTGTTTCGTTAGCCAGATCAGCCAGCTTTTTAATTTTGGTTTTAGCGGTCGAATCTCCATTAATTTGCTGTACAAGAACTTGTCGCGATGTAAAAAATGGCTTTGTAAACAAAGCATCGCTTTTCCACTCAGTAGTAACCGGAATAAAACTGGCAACAATATCATAATCGCCATTTATCAGACCCTCCATACAAGCCTTTGTATCATGCTTTTCGGTTATGACTAATTCAAGTCCCATTGTATCGGCAAAAGCTTTTACAATTTCATATTGTAGCCCGAACACACTATCTCCCTTGATTGAAAAGCCAATACTGCTGCTATCAGTCACCACCGTAAGTCTGCCTGATTCTAGAATCTTAGGCAAATCACGGGCTTTTGTCTTTCCTTGACGCACAAACACAATGACCCCAAATAAAATAACCAGCATTGCCAGTCCTATTCCTATTTGTATTTTTTTCATCATGTAAGAAATTCCTAGTAAGTAGTTGAACTACGGTTAAGCAACATTAATCATAAAAGTTCCATGAAACACCCATTTTCATAGTTGCCGGATTAATCGGATAATTAGGCATAGAGAAATAAGCATCATTTGCAAATTTCTGATTAATGTGATAATATTCAAGGAAGAAACGTGTACGTTTCAAATGGAAATTCACATAAGCGTTAAGCACCGGAAAGTTTCCTACCTTAGTGATCGACTGATTGTAAAACTGTCCGGTTGCAGGCATATACGATGGTGCATAATACGAAGTATGATAGCGAACACTGGTTCCGATTTGCATACTCAGCACTTTAAACCACAAAGCATTATAATACAGATTATGATAAAGAGCCAAATTAGGCAGAGCCAATACTCCGGGCTCCGAACTTACCTGATAAACAACATTATTCTCCAGCGTAAATTTTCCGGCATGAAAATCTTTTTTCAGGTTGGCAGATAACACCTGAATATTGCCGGTAAACTGGGCAGGCAGAGCCAGTGAATTGAAATAAACATATTTCGTAATATTTTCGACCGAAACGTTCAACGAAAAAGAGCGTGTCGGAATCGAGAAAGTACCTCCGGCATGTGTTCTGTAAATATTGTCAAAATTATTACTCCAACGGAAATGATTCGATTCGTAATGATCCATAAAATAAGATGGCTTATCACTCCTAATAAAACCATTAGCTGCTAATACAACACTATCATTCCACAACCTGAAAAAGCCCCCTATATTACCGGACAACCTAAAATCACCCGCTTTATAACCCAGTAAGCTCATTTCACCAAGTATATTATATTTAAAAAGCCGTCCCTGTTGTTTAGACAGAACACCACCAATCTTAGTTGATGATTTAGCCATATGATTTACAAACAATAACGAATCTGCATTGTAGGTATAGTTTTGAACCTCATTTTCGATAAACGCTGTCAAACCAAATTTCATCCACTTATTAAACTCTTCGGCCATGCTCACCGAAAAAGTATTTGTCAGAGTTTTTAGCGCTGAAGTATCATTGGTACTTTTATACGAAGCAGGAAGGTATGTATGCGAATAAAAAGGAGCTCCAACAACAGCATTTTCATAATACCTCTTTCGTTGATCCTCATACTTCAAGGTATGAGCAAATCGGGTAACCGGAACATAATCCATACGTACTGAATCTTCGTTAATACGAACAGCTCTTTCAATCCCTACACTATAACTATGATTAAAGAAAAGCTGAGTTTCTTTATAGTTAGAGAATCCTACAATTCGGGTCGGGATATCCTTGGTTGCTAAACCTACGGGCGATGTTATATTTGAACTATCGGCAAGACCTCCGTTTTCGTAGTTACTCAGATTATTGGTCGACAATACTCCGATAGCCGTATAATGCTTTCCCTGATAGCTTCCGAATAACGATCCAGAAAATCGTTTAACCGACTGATTATTATATTCACCAACGGCATATATGTAGTCAAGCGTCGTACCAAAATTTAATTTTTTATTTGCGTTGGCTGTAAATAGAAATTTAATATGGTCTTCAGACCGGTAAGTTGTACCTCCCGTATTATAATCCAGATTACTATAAGGAGTTTTCGTATTGTAGAATGTGGCATGCTGCACATTCATCAAATATGGATAATAAGAATTTGCAAAAATAAAATCAGTATTTTCCGGACGATCAAAATACAATTTGGATTGAATAGGCGAACCCATATTACCATTATACGAATTGGCAATACTAAAGCGGTCTATGGGATTGGAGATTTGATAATTTAAGTGCATTGTATCTACGGGAACCGAATCAACTGTTGCAAAGCGATCGGTAACACGCCATGTTTTCACAAATCTGTAATTCGGAGCTACTTGTCCAAAAACAGAAACAATTACAAATAAAAAAACTACAAATAAAGTTATCTTTTTCACCGAAAAAACATTAATTATAAACTCAGAATCTGTTTTTCGCCCCTCATTATAAGGCAGTTTTGGCGTGGGTGCAAAGATACGAAAATTTATTGGCGAAGCCGAATGCGTATAAGTTATAAAATCAAAAACCGAAACTGAGGTTCAAATAGCCTATCAGTCAACCAACAACAATGATACGAACAGACAAAAGTAACAAGATTGATGAAGAATAACCTTGCAACTCAAGTTCCACACAATGAACTAATAAATAGCAAATTACAATCATCCGAGCTAATAACAATAATGAAACATGGAACACACCTCAAATTTTAGTAATAAAATTGTCTAATTTATTTGATTATAAGAAATAAAAGCTCTAAACTTGTACCACAATCTAAATGACACAAACAAGTTCTATTGATTATCTTTTTGATCAGAAACTCAGACAGTTCATAGTTAATATAAGAAAACACACTTTCTATTTGACAACACAAAGTCGATATCATAACAGAAAATTGATTATTTACAAGATAAAACAAATATATTTTCCCATCCATTTTAAAACTATTTAATATGATTATTGAAAAGTTAATGCAGTCGCTAGAGGCAAAACACCCGGGCGAAAATGAGTATTTACAGGCAGTGCGTGAAGTGTTGAGTACTATTGAAGATGTATACAACGAACATCCTGAATTTGAAAAAGCAAAGATTGCCGAACGCCTGATTGAACCCGATCGGATTTTCACGTTTAAAATTCCCTGGGTAGATGATCGTGGTGATGTTCAGGTAAACCTGGGTTATCGGATACAATTCAACAACGCGATAGGGCCTTACAAAGGAGGTTTAAGATTTCACCCATCAGTGAATCCTTCCATTCTCAAATTTTTGGGTTTCGAGCAGATATTTAAAAATGCATTAACCACACTACCTATGGGAGGTGCCAAAGGCGGATCGGATTTCAACCCCAAAGGAAAATCGGATGCTGAAGTTATGCGTTTCTGTCAGGCTTTCATGGTGGAACTTTGGCGTTATATTGGTCCGGAAACGGATGTTCCTGCTGGTGACATAGGTGTTGGCGGTCGCGAAATAGGTTATTTATACGGCATGTATCGCAAGCTGGCTCACGAAAACACCGGAGTATTAACCGGAAAAAATCTTGAGTTCGGAGGTTCGCTTATTCGCCCGGAAGCAACAGGATTCGGAGGGTTATACTTTGTAAAACAAATGCTCGAAACAGCAGGGCTTAGCCTTAAAGGTAAAACCATTGCTATCTCAGGCTTTGGGAACGTAGCTTGGGGTGCGGTTACAAAAGCAACCGAATTAGGAGCTAAAGTAGTTTCGATCTCCGGACCTGACGGATACATATATGACGAAAAAGGTATTTCCGGCGAAAAAATTGACTACATGCTTGACTTGCGTGCTACTTGCAATGACATTGTTTCTCCTTATGCCGAAAAGTTCGGAGCTACATTTGTTCCGAATCGTCGTCCATGGGAGCTGAAGGTTGACATAGCACTGCCTTGTGCAACACAAAACGAATTAAACGAAGCAGATGCAAAACAACTGATTGAAAATGGCGTAATCTGCGTTGGCGAAATATCAAACATGGGATGTACACCCGAAGCAATTGAATTATTCTTAAACCATAAAATCATGTATGGTCCCGGCAAAGCAGTGAATGCAGGTGGAGTAGCTACATCGGGATTAGAAATGACTCAAAATGCCATGCACCTATCCTGGACAGCAAATGAAGTGGACGCAAAACTTCATCAGATCATGAGCGATATTCATGATCAATGCGTAAAGAACGGTCGCGAAGCTGATGGTTATATCAACTATATGAAAGGTGCCAATGTTGCAGGATTTCTGAAAGTAGCAAAAGCTATGTTAGCTCAGGGAGTACTCTAAAACCCATTGATTACAGATCATTTATAGATTACTTTTCCAAACAAAAGAGAAAACCCAGCTTAAAACAGCTTCGGGTTTTCTCTTTTGCGTTATACTTGCAACCCCATCGTAAAAACAGTATCTTTGCAGCAAAATCCATCTCTTAATCCGTTATCAATATAATTATGCTCAACTTACTTAATCAACACCGCAGCATTCGTAAATATACCGATCAAGCTGTCGACACACAAATACTGACTCAGCTACTCGAAGCAGCCTGTCGCACCTCCAATACAGGCAATATGCAAGCCTATAGCATAGTAGTTACTACCGACAAAGGAATCAAAGAACAGCTTGCACCAGCGCATTTCAACCAACCGATGATCAAACAGGCTCCCGTTGTTCTTACATTTTGTGCCGATTACAACCGGTTTTCCCAATGGTGCGAACAACGTCAGGCCGATCCGGGATACGACAATTTTCAATCGTTTATGGCAACGGTCGTAGACACGCTTTTAGCTGCTCAGACATTCTGCATAGCAGCCGAGAGTGTAGGATTAGGAATCTGTTATTTGGGAACCACAACCTACAATGCTCGTGAAATCATCGACACTCTAAAGCTTCCCCGGTTAGTGGTACCAATTACAACTATCACACTTGGCTATCCAGCCGAAACACCCGAACAGACTGACCGATTGCCGTTAAAAGCCGTAGTTCATTACGAAACGTACCACGACTTTACCCCCACTGACATTGATGAGCTTTACGCCGAAAAAGAAAACAGCGAATTCTACAAACAATTTGTAGCCGAAAACAATAAAGAAACCCTGGCGCAGGTATTTACCGACATTCGTTACTCGCGTAAAAACAACGAGTTCTTTTCCGATAAGTTTTTGAAAGTATTACAGGAACAGGGATTTTTACCCACAAACCACGAGAAGTAAAATGTAGCATGTGGTATAAAACAGCTAAAAACTGAAAAGCGATCGGCTCCATGGAACCAATCGCTTTTTGTATATATAAAGTTATCATGAACAAACGCTCATGAATAACCAGTTTTTACACCGCCTTAAAACTCATATCCAGGCTTTTGATTGAATGAGTTAATGCTCCTACAGAAATAAAATCGACACCACAGTCGGCATAAGCTTTCAGCATATCGAAAGTAATACCACCCGATGATTCCGTTTCATATTTTCCGGCAATAATTTCGACAGCCTTACGAGTATTTTCAGGACTAAAATTATCCAGCATAATCCGGTCTACTCCCCCGACAGCCAACACTTGTGCTAACTCATCAAAGTTACGCACCTCAATTTCTATTTTTAGTTTTTTCCCGTTTTCTTTTAAATACTCTTTAGCCCGAAAGATAGCTTTATCTATCCCACCAGCAAAGTCGACATGATTATCCTTCAACAAAATCATATCATATAAGCCAATACGATGATTCACTCCCCCACCAATCTTCACGGCTTCTTTTTCCAGTAAGCGAAGACCGGGAGTTGTTTTACGGGTATCGAGCACGCGGGTTTTAGTTCCTTCAAGCGCTTTTACATACTCACGCGTTCGGGTGGCTACACCACTCATGCGCTGCATTATATTCAACATTAAACGCTCCGTTTGCAAAAGCGACTGCACTTTTCCTTCTACAACAAAAGCCACATCGCCGGGTTTTACATCCGCCCCATCGTGAATAAAAGTGGTCATGACAAGTTCTGAATCAAAAGCCCGGAATATCTCCCGCGCTACATCCACACCAGCCAAAACACCGGGTTCTTTAATTATTAATTGTGATTTTCCGATCGCTGTGGCCGGAATACAAGAAAGAGTTGTATGGTCGCCGTCACCAATATCTTCGGCAAACCAAAGTGAAATAAGTTGTTCGAAATCGTTATTCATTAGAAGGCTCAATTCTGAGTTGTTGAATTTCATTTTTGCGGGTTAATACGTATACACGAAAACTACCGGTGGATGTTTTTAGGATTCCAATAGCAAAACTGGCCGCATCTTTATTACCTTTGTGTAACAATTGAAAATTATTAACTCGGTTCTTTCTGAAAAAATCTGCAATAATTCCCGTGGCTTGTTGCTTGCTAAACACATCATTCTTATTATCAATAACAAGCTCTACATTTGTATTTAAATGAGATGAAAGTTGACCTGCATCACCATCATTCAGAGCAGCAATAATATTCGAAGGAACCTCAGCTGTTTGAGCATCTACCAAAGGGATAGCGCAAAAAACAACAGCACATAAAAAGAAAAATTTAATTGTTTTCATTTTATTCGGATTTACACAAAAAACATTTTTCAAATAGAAATGATTTCTCCTCAAAAAATGCCATATTTGCACTGGTTTATGAAATCTGTACTGCAAAAGTACATTAATTAATTTGTTGCAACCAAATATTTCGGTTGATTTTTATTTCGCACAAATAGCGAGCCAAAAGGAGAAAAATAACTAAACGCATGAAAATAATATTATTAACGGTAGGAAAGACAACAAATCCGCATCTGATCAAACTTCAGGACGAATACCAGAATAGGCTCAAATATTATATACCATTTGATTTGACTGTAATTCCGGAACTAAAAAACACAAAAAATTTATCCATCGCCGAACAGCAGGAAAAAGAGGCCGACCTGATACTAAAACAGCTTGAAACTAACGATGAAGTTATCCTTCTGGATGAAAAAGGAAAACAATACAGTTCGATGGGGTTTTCCGAATTTATTTCAAAAAAAATGCTGGCGTCGCACAAACGCATGATTTTTGTTGTTGGCGGACCGTATGGTTTCTCCGAGAGGGTTTATCAACGTGCCAATGGAAAGATATCGCTCTCGGCTATGACTTTCTCGCATCAAATGATCCGGTTGATATTTGTTGAACAGCTCTATCGGGCCATGACTATTTTAAAAGGAGAACCTTACCACCATGAGTGATGATGTTGATGTGATGATGTGATGATGTGGTGATGGGATGATGTGGTGATGTGATGATGAGGTGATGTGATGATGTGATGATGTGATGATGTGATGATGTGATGATGGGGTGATGTGGTGATGTGGAGATGTGATGATGTGGAGATGTGATGATGGGGTGATGTGATGATGTGATGATGTGATGATGGGATGATATGATGATGGGATGATGGGATGATGGGATGATGTGGAGATGTGATGATGGGGTGATGGGATGATGGGATGATGTGATGATGTGATGATGTGGTGATATGATGATGTGGTGATACATAATCAATAATAATGCGAATCAGGAGTTGCACACAGACACATTCTATTTATAATGAGTTATTTCCCGTAGGGAATACATATCAATAGAAAATGAAAACAGACACAACCAATTCCCCGTAGGGGATAAACAAGGTAAATGTTCCCGACAGATCGGGACAAGCTCTACGGACAATAAACATACATAGCCGTTTATTCTATGGATATGTAAGTCCTACGGACTATTTTTTTAGCTACTAATTTGCACTAGCAACTCAATGATCTGTTTTTAGTAGATCATATTCAGATAAACAGTCTTGTAACTCGTAACTATTTTCTTGTAACTATATACCAGATAAAAATAAAATGCAATCAACCCAACGAAAACCGGTTAACTTATTCTTATTTTTTGCTTTTACACTTACTGCTGCCTTAGGATTGGTATGCAATTATTTTTATCAGGAATCGCCAAAGCACCCGGTCAACATTGAACGTTTCCAAAAAGAGCTTTTAAAGAAGGAAACGCTGGCTGCAAAAACCCTGAACTCGATGAAAGAAATTTTGAATCAATCATCTATCGATTCATTAAGTCGCTTTCAGTTTGGCAACAATGATATCTCTTATTATGTATTCAACAAAAGGGGTTTGGTTTTCTGGTCTGACAATCATTTAGACATAAGCAACCTATCACTCCCCGACTCTACCGACTGGCACTACACCCAACTACCCAATGCCCAATGTGTAAGCCGAATTATTTATTCCGGCTCTACAAAACTATTAGCATTAGTCAACATAAAAAATAATTACCCCTACGAAAACAAAGAACTGATAAATAACTTTGCTGACGGGTTTAAAATTGATAAACAAGTACAAATTGCTGTTGGAAATAAAACTGATAAACATGCTGTTTTTTGCTCACACGGCAACTATCTGTTCACCCTCATAGAACCCAAAGCTCCTATCTATAACGAAAACTGGGGACTTGCCGGGCTGGTTGTTTTCACGCTGGCATTCATTATTCTGCTTATTATCTACGGCAGAACTCCTTACTTTTTAAACAAAAAAACACTTAAACTCAAAGAGTTTTCGTTACTGGCTCTTCTTGTTGGAATTATATTCGGCCTCTGTTTGTATTTCAACTTTCCTTCGTTATTGTTCCAGAACAAACTATTCACTCCTTTTCAGTACGCATCAAACACGATACTGGCATCTATCAGCCACCTGACCGTAGTAACCGGTTTTATTCTTGCCAGTATATATCTGTTTTATTTCTATACAAGCATCAATTTATTCAAGTCGCAGCTAAGCCATATATTCTTACAGTTCATTTACCTTTTGTATTTCATTTTGCTTTACCATATCTTGAGTGGCCTTATATACCATTCCAGTTTTCAGTTGAATATATTAAGCTTTAAAGATTTATCCATCGTCACAGCCTGGATTCATATATTACTCTTATTATGGGGCATCGGTTTATCTTTGTTGTTTTTCAAAACCCACAACTGGTATAAAGCAAAGCATAAGCTAAAACAAGCTTTTGTGGTTGACTGCGGGCTCACACTTATACTATACATCAGCTGCACAGTATTTTTCCCTGAAATTTCTTTACAGCTAAGTATTTCCTTCCTTGTATTATGGCTGTCATTTTACCTCCCGTTTATTTCGCGCAGGCACAAGAACTACTCCGGATTTCTGGCTTTTTGGGCTTTTTTATTTACGGCCTTTTTAGTATTCAACTCTTTATTTCTAAATAATCAAAAGAAATACGGGAAATACAAAGTACTTGCTCAAAACATCCTGATCAGCGGCAATACCGAGAATGACAGAATAGGCGACATCATGTTGGAAGAACTGAATTTCAAAATCATCAACGATAGAAGAATCGGCCTGCTGATTACCAAAAAAGATTCACTGGCTTCGGCCAATGAATATCTGAACAAGATGTACCTGCGCGGTTTTTGGAACAAATACGATATGCGTTTAAGCGTAGCACCCAAGCATTCCAATTTGTATACCGAGTATATTCAATTTATCGACAATACCGGTTCGCAGCTGAAAAACACGCATTTCTACAGCGTACCGTCCAATGAAAATAATATGTCGTACATTGGTAAATTTTCGTCAAACTATGTCAGAGGCGATTCGCTTTTCTTTTTCATGGAGTTTTACCCCCGCAAAAATTTTAAAAGTTATAGTTTTCCGAACCTGCTTATCGCTTCTTCGCCCGACATTCAGACTCAGCTAAACATTGCCATTGCAAAGTATGAACATAAAAAACTGGTGTATTCGGCCGGTAAGTTCGATTTTCCGCAAGACAACAATTGGATACCTCAGCGTAAAACCGATTTTTTCAGCATCAATTACAAAGGTCAGATGCAATATATCTATACGTCAAACGGCAAAAGTTATATTGTAATCACCGAGCAGCAACCACATAGTCCGACCAACTATTTACTCTATTTTGTTTACACTTTTCTGGGCTATTTTGTTCTCAGCTGGCTTATCATCTGGGTATTCCTTATTCTGAAAACCAGAGGAAACTATCGGCTGGGCTTAATTGCTAAATTTCAGTACACCTTTATTGCATTGCTTATTCTGAGCTTTGTAGGCATCTTCTACGTATCAGTGAATTTTATTCAAAAAAAATATCAGGAAGAACAGATAGCCAATCTGGAAAACAAAAAAAGCTTTATTCAAAAGGCATTGCAGGATATGTATTACTGGAATCAGGATTTGAATGCCCAAAATACGCAAGTATTAAACTTCGACCTACAAGACCTTTCGTACATTTATCATACCGACATTCATGTGTACGACAATCATGGTGTACTTATCGGGAGTTCGCAGCCTCTCATTTTCAACAAAAAGCTGATAAGCAACCGAATTTCGACAAAACCTTATTTTACACCCAACGCCAACGTAAATCAATACGAACATATCGGAAAACTGAACTACCTGACCGGCTATACCGATTTTTACAACGGCGATTATTTGCAAATAGGCTACATTGCAGTTCCTCAGTTTTTCAGTCAGGGTGAGATACGAAGCGAAATTGAAAGCTTTCTGGCGGTGATCATCCATATTTATCTTATCATAATTATACTGGCCATATTCTTAAGTCTGATTATAGGAAAACAATTGTCGGCACCACTCAGCGTACTGGAAGATAAACTGCGGGAAATGCGCCTGGGTCGCAGAAACGAAAAAATTGATTATACGCTCAATGATGAAGTCGGTCAACTGGTAATTCAGTATAACCGCACGGTGGACGAACTGGAAAAAAGTGCACAACTTCTTGCTAAATCCGAACGAGAATCGGCCTGGAAATCGATGGCGCGACAGGTGGCGCATGAAATAAACAACCCACTGACGCCCATGAAGCTTACCATCCAACAACTGCAGCGAACGAAAAAGATGAACGACAGTAGGTTCGACGACTATTTTGATAAATCGGCCGTAATGCTGATTGAACAAATAGATAACTTATCGCGCATTGCCGGCACGTTTTCCAACTTTGCACGCATGCCCGAAGCCAACTTCGAACGGGTGGATATTGCATCCAAACTCTATTCGGTGGTTCAGCTCTTTGCCAACAACCATGAGCAGATAGAAATAAACTATGAGGGACCCGAAAGCGAAGTATTTGTATATGCCGACCCCGAACAACTGGTGCAGGTATTCAACAACCTGATAAAAAATGCCATTCAGGCTATACCCTCAGATCGGACGGGAGAAGTGGCAGTTGCACTTCAGGCCGACGAACAAATAGCCATAAGCGTTACCGACAATGGTGCAGGGATAGAACCCGACATTCAAAACAAACTGTTCATCCCCAACTTCACAACTAAAAACACCGGTATGGGACTGGGACTGGCTATTGCCAAGAATATTATTGAACTATCGGGTGGAATTATTTCGTTTAGCACCGAACTCAACCGGGGAACTACATTTACCGTAGTATTGCCTAAAGCGGAACAATAAACGGAGGATAATTCATAATTTTTAATTCATAGTTCATAATTCGTAGTTTGGAATTCATAATTTATAATTCAATGTCGTTTAGTTAGGCACACAGAATACACAGATTTTACAGAACATGCAAAGTTGATTTGATTATTCTATTTTTGATAATGTGCATTTTAAATGGGATTTCTATTCTGTGTTTTTTCGTCTAATCCGTGTATTCTGTGTGCGAATCCTTATCTAAACGACATTGATTCATAATTTTTAATTCATAGTTCATAATTCGTAGTTTGGAATTCATAATTTATAATTCAATGTCGTTTAGTTAGGCACACAGAATACACAGATTCTACAGAACATGCAAAGTTGATTTGATTATTCTATTTTTGATAATGTGCATTTTAAATTGAATTTCTATTCTGTGTTTTTTCGTCTAATCCGTGTATTCTGTGTGCGAATCCTTATCTAAACGACATTGATTCATAATTTTTAATTCATAGTTCATAATTCGTAGTTTGGAATTCATAATTTATAATTCAATGTCGTTTAGTTAGGCACACAGAATACACAGATTCTACAGAACATGCAAAGTTGATTTGATTATTCTATTTTTGATAATGTGCATTTTAAATTGAATTTCTATTCTGTGTTTTTTCGTCTAATCCGTGTATTCTGTGTGCGAATCCTTATCTAAACGACATTGAATTATGAGCTATGAATTATGAATTGTAAATTATGAATTATTTTAAGTACTGTTCCACCCAATCTTCCAGATCCGATTCCGACTCCAAACTTATACGGTCTTTAATCCGGTTACGGCGTTTATACATGGTAGCTTTGGTCATATTCAGGAGGGTGCAACTATTCGAAATATTTATGTCCAAGCATATCAACGTTATCACAATCAAATCAAGCTTACTCAACCCCGGATAAAGAGATAGCAAACCGGATATCTTATGTCTAAACACCTGATCCATCTCATCTATATAATGTTGCCAATCTTCTTCGCCCAATACCGATTGTTCAATGATTTGTTTTACAAATTCTTCTCTTTTACTCTCCTGACTATAGCTCATATTAAGCTTATTAAAAATCAGGGTATTATTCAATTTATCCTGAAGTTTTACAAATATAATGCGGCGGTTCTGCTCATCTTCCTTTTCCTTCATTTTCAATTCATATTGCATATGCTGCTGTTGTAACTCATGCTCCATCTCAGTTTTAAGAGTTCGCTTTTTATGCATATTGCGTATAGACAAAACAAGAAATACTAAGATTAGCACAGCAATAACCAGTATCAAATTTATTATATTCTTATGTTGCTCCGAAATTTTTAATGCAGCATTTTCCTTCTCTTTCTTAGTTAAATCGTATTGTTTATCTACCTGATGCAACTGGCTGCTAATACTCTTCTGAAAGATAGTATCACGTTCCTGATAAGCCTGTTCTATAAAATAAAACGCTTTATTCAGCGCCCCTTCATTCTCATTTACATAAGCAGCAGCAATAGATTGTAAGGTTTTATCCGTTGTGTTGCCAGTATCAGCTAATGTTATGTTTAAATAATAGCGGGCTGAATCGGGCTGTTGTAATTTTGAATAGACATATGAAAGATAAGCAGCATAATAGGAACGCTTGTCGGGAAGATACTGATAACCTTTCAGTAAATAGGACTTAGAACGGCGGTAATCACGATCGGACAACAGTTCACCCTGCTGAGCCAATATAGAATAATAATTCACTGTATCATGCGTTTCATAAGCCAGTTTTAATGCAGCATTTGAATAATGCATAATACTATCAAAAGGGTAATGTAATTGAACATAAACATCAGAAATTGCCCGATAAGCAAAAGCCTGATATTTCTTATTATTCGCCAGAACGAAAGATTTTAATGACCTTTTGTAATTACTCATCGATTGAGAAAATATAGCATCCTGCTGATATAGAGATCCAAGTTTAAACTCAACCAGCCCTTTCAAATTTTCCTCTGTCGTTTCTGATAGTAAATCCTCAGCTTTTTTATAAGCTTTCATAGCATCTTTATTATTGTTTTTTAGTTGCAAAATGCAACCCATCAAATAATAAGCTGTTCCGCTTTGCACTGGTAAATCACCTCTCTCATAATAGCTAATTGCCAAACCAATCAGACTATCCGATTTTATATCCTGCTCAAGTTTATACTGTGTATGTGTATAAAGCAAACACCAGGCTGCATAATCAGCCCTATCCAGTTTCTCGGGATACGACATAGACAGTAACACCTTTTGTGCACTGTCGGGGTTTTCACTCAATAAAGCTTCGGCACGAAGTAATTTTTTGTTTTTAGTGTAACGCGCGCCACATGAGATTAACAGTATTCCGATACAAATAATCAGAACCGATTTTACATAATTCATATTCCTGTTTATTTAGTTTGTTCGATATTTTAACCATCCAGTCAGTTAATTTTGGACGTTTTTCCACTACAGAACCAAGCTGTCCAACTTTTTCTTTTTTTGCATTCAAAATACATCTGATTAACAGCGCTTTAAAAAACTCATTTTCATTGCCTGTCCAATACTTTTTTTTGGAGTTTTGCATATTGCTTAATAACTTTGCTTGCAAAAATAACAAGAATATTTAACTCCTTAAAATTTTATTGTATGAAACGTACTGTTTTATTTATTGTTTTCTCGCTTTTTTGTTCTACCGGAATTTTGCTTGCAAATTACACTTCATTTGTTTTGACCCCAATAACCCATCCATCTCCATATCCCCGGGTTCCACCTGTAAACAGAACAAGCGTAACAGCCAATTATAATGGTAATGAAGTGGTTTTACTTTTTAGCGCACCTACAGGTCAGGCCACAGTAATCCTGACCAATGCCTCAACAGGTATAGTATATCAGGCAACAACCAATACCGATGCAGCACAAGATTATCACATTGATGTAAGTGGACTGGAAAGTGGAAATTACACCCTGACAGTAGAATATAATAACATTGCCCTATCGGGAGATTTTGAATTATAACTCTCTACCGACGATGCTATAAAAAGAAGAGATAAAGCAGCACAGTAGTATTATTTCAGTAACATATTCACAATTTTGACCTTATAGCCTAAACGATTGTCATAACAAGCTTAATCAATATACGCAATTTGTGTAATCTGTGCTGCTTTATTTTCTTTTAATTTTAAGTAAATGACAATTATTATTGCTATGTTTTTTACCACAATAGTTCACACTAGTTAAAAATAAAGATATAAGACTAAGAACACATAGTATTATCCCGGGTACCGGGATAATTTCAGACTAAGCAAAAGCATCGTCAGATACTTTTACTATGCGACCTAAGTTTTTTTCCCATATTATTTCTATGTGTTCTATGTGATAGAAATATATCATTAAATATTAGAAACTACTTAGAAGAGTTTGATTAGCTGAACTCTTAAAGTAACACAATAAGAGCCGAAGTACCAAATTGGATAGAAAAAGTACAATTCTAACTAGAATTAAAACAAAACTAGCTTGAATTTATTCAATTCTAGTTAGAATTGGAACAAAACTAGCTTGAATTTATTCAATTCTAGTTAGAATTGAAACAAAATTAGCTTGAATTTATTCAATTCTAGCTAGAATTAGAACAAAACTAGCTTGAATTTATTCAATTCTAGCTAGAATTAGAACAAAACTAGCTTGAATTTATACAATTCTAGCTAGAATTAGAACAAAACTAGCTTGAATTTATACAATTCTAGCTAGAATTGAAATAAAAACAGATAGAAAAGCAGAGCTAGCAAAGCAGCAAAAAAAACATAACATTAAATTAAAAAGAAGCAAGTCAGCATACTGACTGTAATAGAGATCAATAAAAAATGTTTAATTATTAAATTCAAAAATCATGAAAAATGATCATGTGGTTCTTGATTTTATAAAAGAACCGATTCCCCTGAAAATTGAGTTAGCAAACAATGTAGAGAATGAAATGAGGACAAACCCTCTTTTTGCCAAACCGGATGTGCCGCTTGACGAATTGAAAAGCATAAACGTGCTTCTTCAGACCCGTTATGTAGCATCACTTAACGGCGGAAAAGAAGAAACGGCTCTATTGCATCAGGCAGAAGATGCGTGGATAGACAAAATGCGGAGAACCGCAAAGTATGTCGAACGCATTGCCGATGGTGATGGAGCTATCATTCTGAGTGCGGGATTTAATCTCGCGAAGCAACGCTCGAAACCAACCCGTCCGGAATTTAGTGTAGAACTAGGTGAAAAATCCGGTTCAGTATTCCTTCGTCGTCGACGCGAAGAAGGTGCTAAGTCCTATATCTGGCAATATTATATTGGCGAAACTCCGGGAAACGAGGCTGATTGGATTAATGCCCAGGTAACCGCACAAGCTTCAGTATTGCTTACCGGACTTAAACCGCTTACCAAATATTGGTTCAGAGTGGCAGTAGTTACCATAGACGGTACTTCAGCTTTTTCTGACCCTATTATGCAGGTGGTGATTTAAAAAAGGACGTACTCATCGGATGACGTAAAGTCATCTGATGAGTATATATCTTGAGTAGTACAATTATCTGGTTTACTGATTCACGTTACAAATCAGCAGTTTTATAAGTTTATTTTATATAAATAATGCAATATGAATATTATACAAACTTTTGAGCGAGTTGAAAAACTCCATCTACTAATAGCAAACAAAAGAACCGGCAAACCGGATGAACTTGCAAGAAGATTGGGAATTAGCCGTGCCACATTATATAACATGATAGAGGAATTAAAAAGTTATAACCTACCTATATCATATTCAAAAATGCAACAATCTTTTTATTATGAAAAAGACGTAAAACTATCTTGTACATTCAGCATACAATTAATCGAAAACCAGAAAGATTTGATACAGATCAATGGCGGAAGTTATATTTCTCCAATTTCATCTGAAAGTACGTATGGCATAAACCTGATTGCCTATTCGCATCTATTAAATACAAAGTCAATCCACAGGCTTTAAGTTGTGGTAAAAAAATTCTTTCTATTTAATTATTTAAGCAAAATGAAAACATTGGATTTAAACACTTTGAGTGTTGCTGAAATCAGCAAAAATGAGAGCATTGTACTCAACGGAGGATACGCTCCGATTAACAAGGAGCCTATAACCTCAGGTCCTATCATTGACCTACAGCCATTCCCGGACGATAAGTGGTGGTAAAAAAAATAGTTATTAATCTTCCAATTTTCTATGAGAATGCACACTATAGAATTCTTTATCTATAAACTTATTTTATAGTGGCATATCTCATAGAATTTTCCATCTTAAAGCTTACACGCGAAGTTACAAAACTAATGCTTTCTTGCAAAAAGAGCGAACAAATACCAACATCTCAACTAAATAAAAAATATGAATTTAAAAAGAATCAGCATCATTCTGGGTTGTTTTTTGGCAATCCTGACTACAAATGCCCAAAACTTGCCCGGTGATTGGAAAGGAGTCATCGAAGTACAAGGCATGAAACTGGAATTGATTTTCCACATCAAAGAATCGGGAGGAACTTACACATCTACTCTTGACGTACCGGCACAAGGCGCATCGGGTCTTCCTGTAGAAAAAACAGAATTAGTAGGAACTACATTGACCTTGAAAGCTCCTGCCCTAAAAATTGCATACAGTGGCGAACTGAAAGGAAATACGGTGGAAGGTAAGTTCGAACAAGGGACTATGAGTCTTCCTCTAACACTAACTAAATTTGAAAACAAGCTGCCAGGCAATAGTTCATTACCCTCATCTGTTACCGAACTCGACAAGTTGGCTGCAATGGACGATGGAAACCATAAATATGCTGTATCTGATTATTTTGCTCGCCCAAAAGCTACATCATTCAAACTTTCGCCGGGAGGAAAGTATATGTCATACAAAGAAAAAGACGAGAAAAATAAAAACCATGTCTATGTAAAAGAAATAGCAACCGGAAAAGTGCAACGGGCCATTGAAGAAAAAACAGAACTGATAAAAGGGTATGGCTGGATAAACGACGAACGACTTTTCTTTGTTATGGACAAAGGAGGAGATGAAAATTTCCACATTTACGCTACAAATATAGATGGTACTGACACCAAAGATTTAACCCCTTTTGATGGTGTGAAAGCAGATATTCTAAGCATACTGAAAGATCAAAAAGACTATATCATCATATCGATGAACAAAAATAACAAACAAATTTTCGAACCATACAAATTGAATGTTGTAACCGGAAACTTGACACAACTTTTCGAAAATAAAGATGCTTCAAATCCAATAGAAGGCTATGAGTTTGACAAAGACGGTGAACTGCGTGGCTACTCTAAATTAGTAAACGGAACCCAAAATGAGTTTTACTATAAAGACCTTGCTACCGGAGAGTTTAAATTGCTTAAGAAAACAAACTGGGATGATGAGTTCAGCATTTTGAGTTTCAATTATGCCTCGGCCAACAAAGATGAGGCTTATGTAATGACAAATCTGAATAGCGATAAAACAGAGATTGTACTTTACAATTTGAAAGATAATAAAGAGATCAAAAAGATTTACTCCAATGCCGAGTTTGATGTAAATGGCATGAACCTTTCCCGCAAAAGAAACTGGGAAGTTGATTACTATGCCTATGAAGGAGAGAAATATGTACTTGTTCCGGTAAGTCCGTTTTACAAGGATTTGACAAGCAGATTGACGAAAGAATTTAAGGATAAGAAATTTTATATCGTTGATAAAGATGATAATGAAACTAAATTTCTGATAGTTGTTCAAAGCGATAAACTATTTGGAACATACTACCAGTACGATGCTGTAACTAAAAAAGTAAGCCTGCTTTACGATCTGATGCCGCAACTTAAAGAAGCGGATATGGCAGAAATACGCCCTATCACTTTTAAAAGCCGTGATGGGCTTACTATTCACGGATATATTACCCTACCAAAAGCTGCTATCAATGGAGAAAAAGTTCCGCTGATCGTTAACCCGCACGGAGGTCCTCAGGGAATAAGAGATTCGTGGGGTTTTAATCCCGAAACTCAGCTTTTTGCCAGCCGTGGATATGCCACATTACAAGTAAACTTCCGGATATCGGGAGGTTATGGCAAAAGCTTTTTACGTGCCGGATTCAAACAGGTTGGTCGCAAAGTAATGGATGACGTTGAAGATGGGGTAAAATATTGTATCGCTCAGGGTTGGGTAAACAAAGATAAAATTGCTATTTATGGAGGTAGCCATGGTGGATATGCCACATTAATAGGATTAGCTAAAACACCCGAGTTGTACGCCTGCGGTGTTGATTATGTAGGAATATCAAATATTGAAACGTTCTTCAAATCTATTCCCGAATATTGGAAACCCTATAAAGAGATGATGAAACAAATATGGTACGATCTGGACAACCCTGAAGAAGCTAAAATAGCCCGCGAAGTATCGCCGGTTTATCAGATTGATAAAATTAAAGCAGCTCTATTCGTTATTCAGGGAGCAAATGACCCACGTGTAAATATCAATGAATCCGACCAAATGGTTACAGCGCTTCGCAAAAAGGGATTTGATGTACCTTATCTGGTTAAATATAACGAAGGCCATGGATATCAGCGTGAAGAAAACCGGATGGATCTTTATAAAGATATGCTTGGCTTTTTCGCAAAACATTTGAAATAAATGCAACTTTATAAAAATAACGAGTTTACGCCTCACTTTTCTCGTTCCGTCTAATTTTTTAGACGGAACAAACTTATCTTTGCATTCGTATTTGGCCGAGTACAAAGAGTCAAGCCACAGGCTTTGAGTTGTGGTAAAAAAAGTATTTACAGTTTAATTTAAAACAAAAATGAAAAACTTAGATTTAAACAATTGTGGCGTTCAGGAAATAAATGCTAAAGAGGAAATTATGGTTTCCGGTGGAGGAGCATGTTCTTCCTTTTTTGGGAAACTAGGTATTTGGTGGGAAACTGGAATCTGGTAAAATTATACTTTTTTCTCTTCTGTCTAATTTTTTAGACGGAACAAATTTATCTTTGCATTCGTATTTGGCCGAGTACAAAAAGTTAAGCCACAGGCTTTGAGTTGTGGTAAAAAACATTTATAGTTTAATTTTATAACAAAATGAAAAACTTAGATTTAAACAAATTTAGTGTTCAGGAAATGGATGCAATAGAAACGAGGGAGACTGTTGGTGGATCTCTTTTGGGGTATCTTATTAAAGAGATATGCAAGGCAGGTTATGCCATTTTTATTTAATCAACAATTAATGAAATAATTTAAATAAAATGAAAAACTTAGATTTAAACAATTATGGCATTGAGGAAATGAACCAAAAAGACATACTAAACTTTGAAGGAGGGTCTTTTATTCAAACATTTAAAGATTTTTGTAATAATTATATTTTTTCAGGTACTATTATCCGAATGCTATAATACGAATAAAAAAAAACAAACAAATGAAAAATTTAAATTTAAATAATTATGGTGTTCTAGAAATGAACACGTTTGAAATGATAGAAACCCAAGGAGGTGGTTTTTGGGCTAAGGCGCTGAAAGTTGTAAATGACTTCTGTAACGGCCTTCTTGATGCTTTGTGATTTTTTAAAATGAATATATAATTTAAAAGTTAATTAAAATGGAAATGCAAGAATTGACACAATCTGAAATGATTGAAATTGAAGGCGGTTCATTAGCCTATGATTTAGGACATGCAACAGGTAGAGCATTATGCGTAATTGGTGTTTTATTGTTGTTCTTATAGATAACTAATTCGTGTGTGAGAATTCATTTGATGATTCTCACACACGAATTTTATTTTCACAAATAAGTTTAGTTCTCATTATTAATCAGTAAATTAAATTTTTCATGATAGTTTTATTGATTGATCTAATTATAAATATTGATTTATCAGACATATGAAGTTAAAAGATTTATATTTGTTCTTAAAACGGCCAAGTATTGGTCAAGTTATTGAAGTAGGAAGCTCTAAGTTATTCTTTAAGTTGATTCTACTAACAGTACTGTATTTTTATATTTTTTCAATAATAGGTCTGCTAGTTGTAACAACACCACTTAAGTTGCTGCATTTAGTACCTGAGATGAAGAATCTTGATTATAGTACTATTAATATTTTAAAAATCGCAATACTTGCACCAGTTTATGAAGAATTACTTTTCAGACTTCCACTAAAGGTAACGTTTGTGAATTTATTGTTGTTTTTTACAACCTTACTTTATGTTTTACTTCATAAGCATGTTGATAACATATACCTTTTGCTAGGTTCATTACTGCTCTTCTTCATAATTAGTTATTATACTTTTAGAAATCGTGTGAAATTTGTTAGCAATATAAAGATGTTTAGTAAAAAATACTTTGCTATAATATTTTACGCGCAAGTTTTTATTTTCGGTTTTATGCATCTATTTAATTTTAATCTCAATTACTCATATTTCTATTTGTTTCCTTTCTTTGTGATTCCTCAATTAATTATGGGTATTTTTCATGGGTATATTCGAGTAAAATACAAATATGGTATTTTTTATGGTATTCTTATTCATATAATCATTAATGCTATTTTTGTAACTCTTCATTTACTTGTTAAATAAATATTGCTTCCATAGTTGTTTAACAAATCCACTACATCGATGTTGGTATTTCTCTCAGTCAAGGTAAACAATAATACAATTTTACTGATACTTAGGATGATTATAAATTTCTGGAATAATTATATATTTAACAACACTTTATGCCTCAACTTTTTCCTCCCGAAATTATAGAGAATACCGTAGAATGTTACCATGCTCGAATAAGTACACGCAGTAAAGCTATTTATTCTTTAATTCTGATAATGCTCATGCTGATATTCGTTTCACTACCGCTAGTGCAAGTCGATATCAGTTCGCAAAGCCGGGGCGTTATCCGGAGTCCGTATGAGAATACTACCATTCAGTCGGCTTTGTATGGCGAAGTTGTTTCGTACCGAATGCAGGAAAATAAACCCGTACAGAAAGGTGACACACTAATTGTTCTGAATTCCGACAAACTAAATGAGCAAATAAGATTGGCCAATAGAAAGATACAGGAGAATGACCTGTTTATATCCGATATTGCATGTTTGCTTTCAGCCAAATATAATCAGCTACTAACTCCCAAATACCGGGGTGAGTATTATCGGTACAAAGCCAAACTTAACGAACAACAAATTTCTGTAAATTACTTACGGAAAGAACTGGCAACGCAAAAAACACTAGCCGACCAAAAGGTAATATCCAATTTTGAATATTTGCAGTCTAAAAACAATTATGAAAAAGCCAATGAGCAGTTAAAAGCTCTGGAGCAAGACTATCAAACAAACTGGATATCGGATCAAACCACCTTGCACCAGCAAAACAATGAATTGGCATCCAACATCACACAAACCGAAAAGGAGAAACAACAGTATGTTATACTTGCTCCTATGTCAGGTTCGCTGCTTCAGGTAGCCGGATTTCAGAAAGGTAATTTTATTTCACCCACTCAGACATTAGCCTATATATCCAGCAACAATATGTTGCTGGCCGAATGTTATATATCGCCTTCCGATATTGGATATATCCGCCAAAATCAATCGGCAACATTCCAGTTCGATGCATTCAATTATAATGATTGGGGTATGGTGCAGGGAAAAGTATCGCAAGTGCTCCACGATGTGGTACTTATAGACCAGAAACCTATGTTCAGAGTACGATGCACATTGGATAAAAACTCCCTGCAATTAAAGAACGGTTACCGGGGCAATATTCAAAAAGGATTGACTTTTACAGCACGATTTAAATTGAACCGCCGCAGCCTTTGGCAATTGCTTTTTGATAAGGTTGATAACTGGTTAAATCCCAAAATAATAAAAGTGTGATATACATCAATAAGATAATATCTTTTGAAGATGAGTACAAAGCTTTGCAAAATGAATTTGGCGTCGAACGGACTGAAAATGATTTGGTATAATTAGGTTTTAATTCAACCCTTCGGGTTGTAAGTTAGTTTATCACTCAATCCCGGGAATTTTTCGGGGGTTATGCACATTCAACCCTACGGGTTGACCTTCTTATGAATATAAAAGTAAAACAAAGAGACATTACCGATTGCGGTGCGGCATGTCTGGCTTCGGTATCTTCGCATTACAAGCTGGAAATGCCAGTAGCACGCATTCGGCAGATTGCAGGAACCGATACAAAAGGAACCAATGTGCTTGGCATGGTAAAAGCTGCCGAGCAGTTAGGGTTCTCGTCTAAAGGGGTAAAAGGGAGTCAGGATTCGTTGACTAAAATCCCGTTGCCAACTATTGCGCATGTAATTGTAGAGCGTGATAAAATGCAATTACATCATTTTGTCGTGATTTATAAGGTTACAGATAAACAACTGACTTATATGGATCCGGGCGATGGCGAAATGCATAGTTTATCCATTGATGAATTTATGAAACAGTGGACAGGTGTGTTGATATTACTGATTCCCAATGATGATTTTGTAGCCAGGAATGAAAAAGTATCCAATTTTAAACGATTTGTATTTTTACTAGCTCCACACAAAAGCATCCTTGTTCAGAGTTTAACCGGTGCAATTATTTACACTGTTTTAGGACTATCCACCTCCATCTATATTCAGAAAATAACAGATAGTGTGTTACCAACGGGTAATACTAATCTGCTAAACCTGCTGAGCATAGGAATGTTGATCATTGTATTGTTTCAGATTCTGTTAGGTATAAATCAAACCCTGTTTATGATTAAAACAGGGCAAAAGATTGATACCCGGCTTATTCTGGGATATTATAAACATTTACTGAAGCTTCCGCAACGTTTTTTTGATACTATGCGGGTTGGAGAAATCATCTCCAGAATAAATGATGCCGTAAAAATCCGCACTTTTATAAACGAAGTATCCATTTCGCTAACGGTAAATATATTTATCGTTTTGTTTTCGTTTGCATTGATGTTTATTTACAGTTGGAAACTGGCATTGATCATGCTCATAGTTATTCCGCTTTATTCTGTTGTGTATCTTATTACCAACAAACTGAATAAAAAACAAGAGCGAAAATTGATGGAACATTCGGCCGACTTAGAAAGTCAGCTGGTAGAATCACTAAACTCGGTACGCACTATCAAACAATTTGGTATTGAGGATTTCAGTAATATGAAAACTGAAATCCGGTTTATTGGTCTGCTAAAAACTGTTTTTAAATCAGGTAAGAATTCAATGTTCTCCACTTATTCGTCCGAGGCAATCAGTAAAGTATTTACAATTATTTTACTTTGGGTTGGATCATACTTTGTGATTAGCAATGAGATTACTCCGGGCGAGTTATTATCATTTTATGCCATTATAGGCTATTTTACGGGACCCGTTTCCAGTTTAATCGGAGCGAACAAGTCCATACAAAATGCATTGATTGCTGCTGATCGTTTATTTGAAATTATGGATTTGGAACGGGAGACAACAGAAAATAAAATAGAGCTTAAACGTGAAAATATTGGAGATATTAAGTTTGAAAATATTCGTTTTGCTTACGGTACACGTAAAGAAGTTTTCAACAATTTTTCATTTGTTCTCCCGAAAGGAAAATTAACGGCAGTAATAGGCGAGAGTGGATCTGGAAAAACAACCTTAGCTTCACTGCTCCAAAAGCTGTATCCGTTAAACTCGGGCAAGATAACTATAAACGATCTGGATATTAATCATTTTTCGTATGAAAGCCTAAGAGCCATTGTAAGCACTGTACCTCAACAATTGAATTTATTCTCAGGAAATATCGTGGATAATATAGCTGTTGGAGACTTGCAACCCGATATGGAACGTATTCTTGCTATTATTCAACAATTGGGCTTGATTCCATTTATAGAAAAACTACCGGAAGGATTTAATACTCAGGTTGGCGAAAATGGAACTTCCTTGTCCGGAGGGGAAAAACAACGACTTGCCATAGCCCGGGCTTTATATAAAAACCCGGAGATACTTGTTTTTGATGAAGCAACTTCATCGTTGGACTCGGAATCAGAACAGTACGTAAAAGCTGTTATTCAAGAATTAAAGCAAGAAGGCAAAACTATTTTAATTATAGCGCATCGTTTAAGCACTGTTATTGATGCAGATAAAATTGCTATTTTAGAGAATGGAGTTTTAATTGAAGAAGGAACACACGATAGCCTATTCAAAGAAGGAACACGATATTATGGTATGTGGAAAAAACAATTGCCGGCATTTATATAGATTTCCGTTTATATGATTCATATCCTTTTCTTTATCTGAATATAATGTTCCAATTTTTTCTTCTCAAAACTCTATAAAAAGACAACAAAGAGTCATTCTACTTTAAAGCAATAGAATAATACACTTAGTTTCAGAGTCTCACTTCCATCTAACTTTTTAATAAAAAAGACCTACCTTTGTATTAGTATTTCTCAAGCACTAAGAATCACGCTATAGATTTCGGATTGTGCGAAAAGAGAGTATCACTAAACACAATAACAAGTCTTAGCTTATAAATATGATTTCAACCTCCCAATCTGCATATTACCAAAACAGAATAATCGCCTTAGAAGAAGAGCAAAAGAGTCTGAAGAAAAAAAGCAGGCAATATTCTTTGATACGCTTGTGTTTATTTCTTTGTTTTGTTGGGTCGTTATTCTTACTTTTCAAAACGCATTATACTGTTCTGTCGTTTATCATTTTAATTGTATCACTGGGGCTTTTTATTTTGTTCGTCGTTAAGCACAACAAGCTAGAAGATGCAATCACGTTACTGTCTGCCAAGATTCAAATCAACAAGGATGAGTTGCTTTATCTCGACCATAAATATTCCGAACGAAATGCCGGCGAAAAGTATGCAACGATCAACACCTCTCTTTCCAATGATTTTGATCTGTTTGGAAAAGGGTCCCTATTCCAGTACATCAACCGCTGCAACACACAAAAAGGAAGAGATACATTGGCTCAGAGCCTCTGCTTCCCAGATAAAAGCCCGGAATTAATCCGACAGAAGCAGGGTGCCATCAATGAATTGTATGCTAACAATGCTTTTATTCAGGATTTTCAGTCAATCACCAAATTTATTCGGGGTAACGGAACTGAATCTGTGTTGCAGAACTGGATGAATGAAGCCCAAAAAGATTTCAGCTCAATCAGAATCATAGCCATCGTATTAGGACTGATAAATATTGTTTGTGCGCTTTTGTCGGCGTTTAGCATATTACCCTGGCAGGTATTGACTTCGACGCTCACCATTTCGCTCATCTATGTCAACATCCACAACCGGAAAATTTTAAAAACTCATTCGCAACTAATAAGTATTGCTACTGATTTGGAAAATTATATTGCAGCTTTTCGGCTTATTGAAGAAACTCCGTTTCAATCAGATCATCTGCTGGCTCTTAAAAAATCATTAGCCTTGAATGATACCACAACAAGCAAAATCTTAGGTTCCTTACATAAGATTCTTTCCGTTTTTGAGATTCGAGAAAATAAACTGCTATCTTTTTTGCTCAACGCATTCATTTTGCTGGACATCCATATTTTCTATTCTTTTTCGCGTTGGAAGCTTACGTACAATAGCAATACATCCTTGTGGTTTAGGGCATTTAATAAAATGGAAACCCTGATTAGCTTTGCTACGTTTGCCTTTAATAATGCAGAAGACGTTGTTTATCCTACCGTTTCCGACGAAGGTTTTAGTGTACAGGCACAAGAAATGGGTCATCCATTAATAAACCCCACTGTAAGGGTCAATAACAGTTTCAGCATTTCGGGTATGCCATCGGTGCTTATCATTACCGGAGCTAATATGGCTGGCAAAAGTACTTTTTTACGAACCGTGGGAGTCAACCTGTTATTAGCGATGAACGGAGTTCCGGTTGTTGCCCGGTCGTTTACTTTTACACCCTGCGATATATTTCCTTGTATCAAAATTCAGGATTCGCTGATCAACAATGAGTCTTATTTTTACGCGGAGCTTTTGCGCTTAAAAGAGATTATTGAACAAGCTAAAAAGCAACCGAAAACCTTCGTGATTTTAGATGAGATACTACGCGGTACCAATACAAAAGACAAGCAAACCGGCTCATTAGGGTTTATCGAAAAATTAATACAGCTCAACGTTCCGGTAATTGTTGCCACACACGACTTGATTATTGGGGAGCTGGAGCAAAAACACACAGGAGTTGCAATTAACCAGTGCTTTGAAGTAGAGCTAATAGACGATCATCTCTATTTTGATTATAAACTCAAAAAAGGGATCAGTCAAAAGTTGAACGCCTCGTTTCTATTGAGAAAAATGGAGATTATTGATTAACCAACATAAGAGCGGTATATGAATTTTCCTAGCTACTGTTGAAAACTATTTCCTTACCTTTAACATCTCCGGATTGCCGGCAATAAACTTCGTAGCCGCACTATAGCCATGCTGGTAGATGGTTTGGTAAGCATCAAAGCTGAATTCGTGAAACTCCTCTACCGCATTGGGCTCTATAACAAAACGGCACAGATCCCGTCCTTCCTGCGAGTTTTGATGTTGCATAGCCCTCACTGAACACACAAGAGTATCCATAGGTTTCTTTAGTTGCGTAGATACTTTATTGGGCAAAACATCCACACCAATGATGGTAGAGCAAAACGGCACAAGGCTTTGAGACGGCAGGTTATTCAGCAAACCTCCGTCTACATAATAAACGTCCTTGTCTTTCACCGCTTCAAACACCCCCGGAATGCTCGACGAAGCAGCCACCCATTTATCCAGTTCATTGCCCGAGTCCATAATCTTCCACTCGGCATCATTCAGATTAGCAACGCAGATAAACAGCTTCTTTTTCAGTTGTTCAAAGCTGTTGTGCGGAATAAGCTCCAGAATAAGCGAACGCAAAATGGCATGAGTCGACAAGCCCGACCGCAGCAAAGGAGAACGGAAAGTCATCAGCTTTGTAATTTTATACAATTTATCCTCTTTGATCATTTGAAGCATCTCGGCAGGCGAATACCCGGCGGCGTACATGGTCCCTACAATGGCACCCATGCTGGAGCCGGAAATATGAGTTGGATAAATACCATGATCTTCGAGCGATTGCAACACCCCGATATGAGCAAATCCTAACGCACCTCCCCCACTCAGACATAGCCCGAGCCCACTCTTTGCCGGAGGCGAACAGAATAAATCTTTAATTATTTTCATTTTGGATAGATTATTTAATGTGTAATTAATGAACGAAAGCAGCAATCATTAGTTAACGGAACAAAAAACTTATCGGATTAAAAGCCCTAAAAGGATTTATTGCGCTATTTTTGTAGGGAATAACGGATAAAAGTTTTCTTTCTGCATTTAAAGTTCAAAGATAATATTGTCGAATCAGCTAACAAGCATAAATTACTATATAATGAAACGTATTTCTTTAATTTTTATTTTAACGTTGTGTGTAAACGTTCTATTTGCCAACCTGCTTTACGATATAACCGATGGTAAGTACCGGGTTAAATCGATAGAGATACCCCGTTCGATGAATGACGGCGAACATTACACGATGATGGTAAACGGTAAAGCCATCGTAAAATACAGCTATAAAACAGGTGCAACAGTCGACACATTGTTCAGTATAGCCAAACTGAAAAAGTCGCCCATAAAAGAAATTTCGGGTTATGAATTTAGCCCCAATGAAAACAAACTGCTGGTTTATACCCATGTAAAATACCGTTATCGCCGTACGTTCACAGCCGACTACTATGTTTACGACCTTAAGCGTAACGAAATTGCCCCTCTTTCCGAAGGTGGACCGGAGGAAGTGCCTCTTTTCTCTCCGGACAGTCGGTACATTGCCTTTGCACGCGAAAACAATCTTTATCTGAAGAAACTCGATTTCAATACCGAAAGTGCTATAACCACCGATGGGCAGTTTGGCAGCATTATAAACGGAACACCGGACTGGGTTTACGAAGAAGAATTTGAGAAAACACGGTATTTCGAATTTAGTCCCGACAGTAAAATGGTAGCTTTCGTCAAATTCGACGAGACCAAAGTTCCGGAGTTCTCATTCCCTGTTTATATCGACCCCGCAAAAGCGAAAGATGAACTAACCACCTATCCGGGCTCTTATAAATTTAAATACCCGAAAGCCGGCGAAAACAATTCAAGAGTCAGTGTTTGTGTTTACGACGACTACTACAAAGCCGTTAAAACCATGAAGCTGCCCGATGCCGATCAGGACTTTTATATTCCCCGCATCAAATGGACAAATTCGGTGGATCAGTTAGCTATTTTCAGACTGAACCGCAACCAGAATAAGTTGGATATGTTTCTGACCAATCCAAAATCAACTCTTTCAAAACTGATTCTGCGACAGGAAGACAAATACTATGTGGAATATGAAAACATCGATTTTCTTCGCTTTGCTTCCGACAATAAAACCTTTATCGGAGTCAGTGAAAAATCAGGTTATCGACATGTATATGAATATGGCATAAACGGTACGGTTATCCGACAACTTACAAAAGGCAACTGGGACGTAACCGACGTATATGGCTTTGACGAAAAGAAACAAGTGCTGTATTATCAATCGGCCGAAGTTTCGCCCATGCAACGCGACGTTTATTCTGTAGATTTAAAAGGAAAGAAAACACGCCTGACCGACGGCAAAGGTACTCACAATGCATTTTTCAACTCTACAATGAGTCTGTTTGTTGATAATGCTTCAAGCCTTGAAATGCCTAATGTGGTAAGTCTGCGAACCAGTTCGGGTAGTTTAGCCAGAACAATCAGAGACAATGCAGCTCTGGCATCCGAATTCAAAGCATTGAATCTGCCTAAAAAAGAATTCTTTACTTTTACTACATCCGAAAATGTAAAGCTAAACGGTTGGATGCTGAAACCGGTTAACTTCGATCCTAATAAAAAATATCCGGTTCTGCAGGTTCAGTATAGTGGTCCGAATTCGCAACAAGTGCTTGACACCTGGAGAATAGACTGGGAATATTATCTGGCAACACTGAACTATGTGGTAGTTTGTGTGGATGGTCGAGGTACAGGTGCCCGCGGATCAGAATTCAGAAAATGCACGTACCAACAATTAAACATTCTGGAAACCAAAGATCAGGTTGAGACAGCTAAATACCTGTCACAACAAAGCTACGTTGACAAAGATCGCATCGGCATCTGGGGTTGGAGTTATGGTGGTACCATGACCTTATTCAGCATGACTACCGGCGAAAAAGTATTTAAAGCCGGTATTGCCGTTGCACCCGTTACCGACTATCGTTTTTACGACACAGCCTACGCCGAACGTTTTATGCGTCGTCCGCAAGAAAACTTTAAAGGATATGATACATCCTCCGCTTTACTTCGTGCCGATAAATTGCAGGGTAACCTCCTTATTGTACACGGAACAGCCGATGACAATGTGCATTTTCAAAACACCATGCTTTATATCGATAAACTGGTGGCTGCCGACAAACAATTTGAAATGCAGGTTTACACCGACAAGAATCATAGCATCCTGGGAAAACAAACCCGTCGGCATTTATACACCCGCATGAGTGATTTTCTTATTAAGAATCTATAAACCATTAGAATTATATAGTTCACAGGCACCTTCTAAAATATGTTTTAAAACATAATTTAGAAGGTGTTTTCTTGACCATTTGCCTGAACATTCTGCAAGAAAAAGCATTAACTTTGGGTGTTCAATTCAGGAACAATATTGTAAACTTATTTATCAATTAAAATCTTTCATATGAGTACAGAAAAGAAAAATTATGCATTGCCAATTGCAATAATGTTTGCGCTATTCGCAATGATTTCATTTGTAACTAACCTTGCAGCACCATTTGGTACTATCTGGCGAAACGAATATGCTGGTTCAAACGTTTTGGGCATGATGGGAAATATGATGAATTTCCTTGCTTATTTATTTATGGGAATACCCGCAGGGAATATGCTTGTAAAAATAGGTTATAAAAAGACTGCTCTGATTGCAATGGCAGTGGGTGTAGTAGGACTATTCACTCAATTTCTTTCGAGCAAAATTGGAGCTGAAACTTCGGTTTTTGCTTTTGGTACATTTGCAATTAAATTAAACTTTATCATCTATCTGTTAGGTGCATTTATATGCGGATTCTGCGTTTGTATGCTAAATACAGTTGTAAACCCTATGCTTAACATATTAGGTGGTGGCGGTAACAAAGGTAATCAGCTTATTCAAACCGGTGGTGCGCTAAACTCGTTGTCTGGTACATTAACCCCTCTATTCGTAGGTGCTTTAATCGGAACAGTTACAGTAAAAACTACCATGACAGACGTTGCTCCACTATTGTTCATTGCAATGGGAGTCTTCGCAGCAGCATTCCTTATTATTTCTTTCTTCTCTATTCCGGAACCACATTTGATAAAAGGTGGTGTTGAAAAAGTAAAATTCTCGCACAGTCCCTGGAGTTTCCGACACACAGTATTAGGTGTTGTTGGTATTTTTATATATGTAGGTGTTGAAATTGGCATTCCTGGAACTTTAAATTTCTATCTTTCTGATGCAAGTGACAAAGGAGCTGGACTTTTGACAAATGGAGCTGCAATTGGAGGTGCCATTGCTGCTATTTATTGGCTTCTAATGTTGGTTGGTCGTTCTATAAGTAGTGCTATTAGTGGTAAAGTATCAAGCCGTACTCAACTTATTGCAGTTTCAACTGCAGCCATACTATTCATATTAATAGCAATATTTACTCCTAAATCAATTACTATTTCAATGCCGGGTTACAACGCAACCGATGGTTTCAACACATCACAAGTTCCACTTAGCGCATTATTCTTAGTACTTTGTGGTTTATGTACTTCTGTAATGTGGGGTGGAATTTTCAACCTTGCAGTAGAAGGATTAGGTAAATATACAGCACAAGCATCTGGTATCTTTATGATGATGGTTGTAGGTGGTGGCGTATTACCTGTACTTCAACAATTCATTTCTGACTCAGTTGGATATATGGCTAGTTATTGGCTTATCATTGCAGCATTAGCATACCTGTTATTTTACGGACTTGTAGGCTGCAAAAATGTAAACAAAGACATTCCTGTTGAATAATTATCAGAATCATTAATTTATACCTCAAAATAAAATGGAAAAACCATATGTAATAGGCATGGATATGGGCGGAACCAATACCGTTTTTGGTATTGTTGATACCCGTGGCAATGTTATAGCAAAAAGCGCTATTAAAACAGGCCATCATACAGATGTAAATTTGTACGTGGATGACATTTACGCTGAACTGTCAAAATTAATTGAAGCAGCCGGCGGCATTGATAAAATTAAAGGAATAGGTGTTGGTGCTCCCAACGGAAACTACTACACCGGTAACATTGAGTTTGCACCCAACTTACCATGGAAAGGCATAGTTCCGTTTGCTAAACTAATGAGCGACAGATTTGGCGTGCCAGCCGCATTAACCAACGATGCCAATGCAGCAGCAGTAGGTGAAATGACTTACGGTATTGCACGCGGCATGAAAAACTTTATCATGATCACACTGGGAACCGGTGTAGGTAGTGGTATTATCATTGATGGCAAAGTAGTATACGGACACGACGGATTTGCCGGAGAGCTCGGACATGTGAATGTAATGCGCAACAACGGTCGTCTTTGCGGTTGTGGCAAATCGGGCTGTCTGGAAACTTACGCTTCGGCTACCGGAGTGGCACGTTCGGCACGCGAAATTTTAGGCACAAGCACCAAAGAAAGTCTTTTGCGCAATACTCCTATGGATAGCATCACCTCAAAAGATGTTTATGATGCAGCTATGGAAGGTGACGAAGTAGCAAAAGAAATATTCAGCTATACCGGAAAAATTCTGGGCGAAGCTTTTGCCGATTTCGTAGCATTCAGCGCACCCGAAGCCATTGTTCTTTTCGGAGGTTTATCGAAAGCCGGAGACTTAATTATGAATCCGATTAAAGAAAACATGGAAAAGAATTTGCTTCCAATCTGGAAAGGCAAAGTTAAAGTTTTGTTCTCCGAACTGAAAGAAGCTGATGCAGCAATTTTAGGCGCCAGCGCTTTGGCTTGGGAAATTTAAGCTGACAAAAGAGCAAAGAGCAAAGAACAAAGACGAAAGACGAAAGACAAAAGAACAAAGATTAAAGACGAAGGGTCTGAAATTCGAAGTCTTGAAAGTTTTTAAATAGAAGAATCCCTTTCTGTAATATGCAGGAAGGGATTCTTTTTTTGGAGTGGAGAGTAGACAAAAGAACAAAGAGCAAAGAGCAAAGAGCAAAGAATAAAGACAAAAGAACAAAGATTAAAGATTAAAGACGAAGGATCTGAAATTCGAAGTCTTGAAAGTTTTTAAATAGAAGAATCCCTTTCTGTAATATGCAGGAAGGGATTCTTTTTTTGGAGTGGAGAGTAGAGACAAAAGAGCAAAGACAAAAGACAAAAGACAAAAGACAAAAGACAAAAGAGCAAAGACAAAAGATTAAAGATTAAAGACCGGAGATTAGAAAATTGAGAGGCTTATAAATCATGTTGTCTTGCAAACTTTACATATCAAATTTTTGTAAGAGTTTTGGCTAACGCTGATTTTCAATTCTCACTTCGCGACCAATTACAAATTATACTTTTATTTATCAAACGTAAGATCGATATAAAAACACTGGAAATGGCATTCTGGCAAGTCCGAAGGACTTGAATATGAATAACCACGGGTAAGACCCGTGGATAGAGGTAAGACTTAAACACGAACCCCGAACGGGGTTCAATACCGACATACCATCTTATCATTCAAACCACTTCGGAGTTGTGAGTGTCGGTTATTCGTATCCTCCGGTTGCGCTTCACTTACCGGGGAGTATTGACATTTAGCCAATAGTTTTTTTTCGGCATACCCTAAATATAAAAGAGGCTGCCTCAACATTGAGTCAGCCTCTTTTTATACTTCAAAGTCTTTAGATAGAACAATATTTCGATTATTTATCTTTCGTCCCTACCTTTTGATCTTTTGCCTTTGCTCTTTTGTCTTTGTTCTTTGCTCTTTGCTCTTTGCTCTTTACTCTTTGCTCTTTGCTCTTTACTCTTTGCTCTTTGTTCTTTATTCTTTGCTCTTTGTTCTTTGCTCTTTGTTCTTTGCTCTTTGTTCTTTTGTCTCAATGAAACAGATTCAAAAAGTTTCTCGGCACTTGTGTTTCGAAGCTCACCACTTCGGTGGTTATCGGATGGTAAAACGCCAACAAACGGGCATGTAATCCCAACCGTCCTATCGGACTAATGTTGGCACCGTATTTTTTATCGCCTACAATGGGGTGACCAATGCTTTGCATGTGTACGCGGATCTGGTTTTTCCTACCCGTTTCGAGCTCTATCTCCAACAAAGAGTAATCGTCGTTCGACTTCACACAGCGGTAGTGCGTTATAGCTTGTTGTCCTCCATTATCGGTATTGCTCGAATGAATCTTCAGCGAGCGTTCATTCTCGGTTAGCCAGCTTACAATTACATCCTGTTCTTTTTCCATTTTTCCTTCTACCAGGGCCACATAAATACGACGGGTAACAATACGATGCCAGTTTTCCTGAAGAATAAGTTGCACTTCTTTATTCTTGGCAAACATAATTACGCCCGAAGTTTCACGATCCAGACGATGCACCACATAAATGCGATTATCGGGCGAACCTTTTTTCACGTGGTTTTTCAGAATCGAAAAGGCAGTTGTTTCATCGGTATTTCCGGTGCTCACCGTCAACAGCCCTTCTTTCTTTTCCACCACAATCAGGTAGGCATCTTCGAAGATAATTTTCAGTTTCGGATGGTTCAGTTCGATGGTTCCGCGACCGCTGTTTACAGCAACAATGTCATTAGGCTGCAAGGGAAGATTAAACTGCGTGGTTACTTTATTATTGACCATCACCTGTCGGTGAGCCAGGAGTGATTTGACAGAGTTACGACTCATACCACCCATTTTGGCCAACAGAAAAGTCATCAGTTCTGTTGGTTCGGCAACTTTCAATTTGGTTTCTTTGGGTGCCGGAGCAGCTTTTGGTTTACGTTTCATGTTTTGTTTTATTTGAAAATGACGGAATTCAGATTCCGACTGCTGTAATAGTATAAAATGATTATTCTTTGTTTTACCGAATCAACAATAAACACCACAAAAGACACAAAAGAAGCACAAAAGTTTTTATGAAATAAAAACTGGCTTTTGTTTACTTGAAAAAAACAGGTCAGACAGAGTCTACAACCTTATTCATTCGCTTTTGTGAGTCTTTTGTGCCTTTTGTGGTAAAACTATTTTCGAAGTTCACAAAAGAAAACATCTATCGATGCTATCCGTATGATAGAACGGATATTTATTCTAAATTTGCTGGAATGGTGGATTCCATTATCTTTTTGGTGGAATCGGAAATTCATTCTCTTCCTGGTGGAATCAGAATTCCACCATCCCATCAATTGGTGGAATCGGAATTCCATTATCCTTTTGGTGGAATCGGAATTCCATCGTCCCTTCAATTGGTGGAATCGGAATTCCACCATCCCGGGAGTTATGCCGCCCTTAAATCAGACTTTTTGCAACAAAGCTTGCTGCATTTTCACCGTCGATGGCCGAGGAAGTGATTCCTCCCGAATAGCCGGAGCCTTCGCCTGCGGGGAAAAGTCCGTTGATAACCGGATGTTGTCCGGTCTCCGGATTGCGGGGAACACGGACAGCTGACGACGAACGGGTTTCGACACCGACCACCACCGCGTCGTTGGTTACGTAACCATGCATCTTACGGTCGAACTTTTTGAAACCTTCGCGCAGTCGGGATGAAATGATGTCGGGCAACCAGAAATGCAGCGGCGACGAGATAAGTCCGGGCAAATAAGAACAATTTGGCAAATCGGCCGAGAGTTTTCCTTTTACAAAGTCGCCCAGACGTTGTGCAGGAGCTACCTGCTTAAGTCCGCCATTATTTTTATAGGCCAGATTTTCGACGTATTGCTGAAACTTAAGTCCGGCCAACACCCCGTATTCCTGATATTCGGCCGGAACATCTTCGGGGCGGATTTCCACCACCATGCCGGAGTTGGCATACGGCGAATTGCGTTGCGAAGCCGACATTCCGTTGACTACAATTTCGTTCAGCCCGCTTCCGGCCGGAACGATATGCCCACCGGGACACATGCAAAACGAATATACGCCCCGATCGTTTACCTGTTCCACCAGATTATAGCTGGCAGCAGGCAGATACGGATCGCGTTCTTTGCTATGATACTGAATACTGTCGATAAGGGCTTGCGGATGTTCTACGCGAACGCCCATAGCAAAACCTTTCGGTTCAAGAGCAACGCCCTGATTGTGGAGCATCTCGTAAACGTCGTGCGCCGAATGCCCGGTAGCCAGAATAAGCGCTTTGGCTTCGTAGGTGGTTCCGTCGGCAGTTTTGCAACCCATCACCTGATTATTTTCAATCAGAATTTCGGTCAGTTTTTGTTCAAAATGAATTTCACCGCCGCAGGAAGTAATGGTTTTGCTGATATTGGCAATAACCTGTGGCAACTTATCGGAACCGATATGCGGATGTGCATCGTATAAAATTTCTTCGGCAGCACCGTGAGCATGAAATATCTCGAAAATGCGGTCGGTGTTTCCTTTCTTTTTCGAACGGGTGTAGAGCTTTCCGTCCGAAAACGTCCCCGCTCCTCCCTCACCGAAACAATAGTTCGACTCGGCATTAATACCGTTATTACGATTTAGTTGTGCAATATCTAATTTGCGGGTATGCGCATCTTTTCCTCGTTCCAGAATAATGGGGCGCAGCCCCGACTCTATCAACCGCAACGCTGCAAACAGCCCGGCAGGTCCGGCACCGATAATCAGCACAGGTGTTTTTCCTTCTACCGACTGATAATTAAAAACCGGTTTTTCCATCACCGGAGCCGGTTCGTCCCAGTACACTTCCACCGTCAGGTTCACTTTGGGTTGGAACGAGCGCGCGTCAATCGACTTTTTGGTGGTGCGCATGCGGGTAATACGGGCCGGTGATATTTCCAGTTTATCAGCCACCTGTTTGGTTAGCAATTCGGGCTTTTCGGCCAGTTCGGGTATAAGGCTTAGTTGTATGAGTTCGTGCATAAAAAGTTCAAATAAATTGGATTGCAAAGATACGCAAATTATGCGTAAGAATGACGACGCTCCTCCCGGCTCGTTATCAGACACCAACAAGCCGGCAAAAGTTCGCAAAGAAAGAACGGTTTATTTTAATTACACAAGTTTCAAACAATAAACTTCAGCTATCTTGGATATGAATTTCTTGGACAATTGAAACTTCACGGCTTCAATTAAAGCTGGAATATCTTTAATTATTGGATACATGTCATCAATTTTTAAAAAAGCAATCCACTTATAGTCAAATAAAGAATAGTCAAAATCATTGGGTTTTAAAGACCATTTGAACATCAAAGAATCGATATGCTCATAAACCTTTGATACACATTCTAGATTGAATAGCTTATATTTATAAATTAAGATCACAAAAAAATACAACTCATTTAATCCTGCGTATGAATTCATATTCATTGCTTCTAAATTATCATTAATCTCAATATCTGGATAGCCCTTAGTCTCCTTAAAAAGTCTTGTCAAGAACAAACCAAACATATCATTATTATCAACAGGATTCCAAATACCCCATTTATGTGAACTTGAAAATGGATTTACACCACCATTTCTAATACAGTCATTAGAGTATTCGGTTTTTATTCTCTGATAAAAATCGGGTCTCAATTCCATAACTAAAAGCTGATAAAAAGGGATAATATCAGCAATATGTATATTCCATTTATCTCTTTGATTTGTTCGATTAAGGATTTTCTTATATAAGTTTTCATCGATGAATCCCGTCTGATTCCTTTTGTTTATAATTAAATCACAAACAGTAGAGATTACTGATTCAGGCCATATATTATCCGATATAGAATAATATATTAACCGAGTCATATTAACATCAGAGAATGAGCAAATATATGTCGATACAAAATCGAGAAAATAATTATGGGAATCATGAGAATTAAACAATAAACTCACTTCAAGGAAATTCAATGCCTCAACTAAAACGGTGTTAGCAAAAACATCATCCAAATCTAATTTAGAAAATAGAAGCATGAAATTTCCAAATTGCCTTTGTATCTTATTAGCAAAAAAAGATAAATTTTTGGTTCTGAACTCAAAAAGTTTATTTCCATTAATTGATTCTCCCCAAAAATCATTTTTATCATACCCTGATCTGCATAAATTCTCAAAGCTTTCTTCCAAATCTTTCAATACTTTCTCATTATCTTTGAATTCTATTTTTTCCACTGAATACTCCTTTAATATTATTTTCAGTTTATCAGGTATTCCGTAAGTGCAAAACACAAATTCAAAGAATGGGTAATAAAATTTCAGCCGCTGTTCGTACTTCTCTGATACCATATTACTAGCTATCATTGTTTCGATGTAATCGTGAGATAATTCTGAGAATGCACTCATTTCATCATTAAATAAAAAATTCTTGTGATAAAAGTTCCAAATCAAATAAAATTCAGATTGCACCTTGTACCAATAACATGGACCAAATGATTGAAATCCCTCTCGTTTATAGCTATTGTATGTTTCTCTTACTTGCAAGAGATCTTCTTTTATTATGTTTTTAGTATTTAGTAGTATCGAGTTTTCGTTTATATGAGCTAATGTTTTTTTTACATCACCATGAATAGGCATTTCAAGTATTATTTTATTCAAATCAATATTGATTATTGATTGCTTAATATCTTCAAGCTCTTGCTCCGAACTATTTTGTTCATTTCCATAATGTAAATAGTTTATAAACTGTTTTTGAGTATAGCATGATAAAAAGAAGGTAATATAATCCTGAATTTCACTTGCTCGATACTTAATATCTTCAAACAGATAATAAGCTTTTACAAACTGTCCTGTTTTCAACAAAGCGTATACATTATATATATTTTCTGTAGCTGTATCACTATTGCAAATAGCAACAGATTCAACATTTGATATAACTTCTCTATAATCAAACTTGATAAGTTTGCATTGCAAGCAATTACAAGATTTATCTTGTTCGGAGATAAGCTCAATGACTGGACTATTGAGGTCATTTTTCCTGACTATTGACCCTACACCACTATTTTGCAAGAGATGCATCGATTTATTTATAGCTAGATTATTAGAATAAGTATCTATATTTATTTCAATATTCTTTTTATTATCAGGATTGAAATACTCTAACAGATTTTCATTTAGAGTAGAAAGAGTAAAAGGTGTATAATCTGCATTCTGATCTTTGTTATATTGAGTCGTGATTATTATTTTAAAAGGAGTTATAGACGTAAGCGTAGAAGTAGGTAATGCCCTTAAACCATTAAATCTATCGAGCGAACCGACTAATTGATCTACAATATCTTTCTGTAAAAGAGCTTCATCCTGAAAATAATCATATCCATCAATTACTTTAAGAAATTTATAAACCTTTTGACCGATCTCTTTTAATTCATTTTTTCTTGCAACCTCTTTTGCAGATTTTTTAATCTGGTCGTAGTATTTAGTAATCGGGCTATCATTATATTTTACAATTTTTACTCCTTTTGACGAAAGTTCCTTTATTTTAGAATATTCATTCTCTTTGTTTTTCCCAGGAATATATAGCAAATAAGGAGGTTGATTATTTCCATCTAAGATTTTATTAACTCGACCTAATATTTCTATTAAATTAGGGTCGTCGAACGAGAATCCGACAAATAAAACCAAGTTGGTTGCGAAAACTCCTTCAACAAAACCTTTTATTAGTGGAAAGCTATCTTTGTAATGGTCATAATCATCTTTTTTAAAAACAACATTTTTCTCCGCAATATCACCATGCATTTTCACAAGAAATGAATTTGTCGTGCAATCAGGCAAATCGGCATCCTTTTTTACAATTGAATATTTGAGATGTTCCTTATTGATTATTTGTTCAAAATGATCATCGAAGTTTGTTGTTATTATATGATAAGGACTCAACCGAACAATTTGCTCATGAATCAAATTGAATTTAGTTTGTTTGTATTTGAGAATTTCTTTTAGCCTATCAAGATTTTCCTTTTTCTTTCTATGATTAAAATGTAATTGAGCTGCTTTCAAAGGATCATCTTCTCTATCGTCAATCTCCGATTGAAATGCTTCTACTAATGTACTCCAATCCGGTAAACCAGAATCCATCGATACTCCAGCACCAGCAAAAATGACAAGCTTGTTATTCTGTTTTGCCTTTACAATATTTCTTATATCTGTATGAAATTCATTAGAAAAACGAACTTCTAAAAATGGTTTCTCTGCCTTGAAAATAAAATCTTGCTCTTTGATCCATTCACCCTTCATATTATAAAGATCATCTGAATTTACCCATTCATTGTCAATGCTATCAACACTCATTTCTTTTCTCTGCTTATCAGTTAATTCATACAAATATGCTGTTGCATTTTGATCCGAACCACTAGTCTTAAACAAAGAAGGTCTAAATTTAAAGTTCTGAAGTTTGGGAGATTCTAAATGTAGAAATCTCAAAACTTTGTTTCCAAATCCACTATAATCAAAACCATCTCCTATAGAATTGCTGGGTTTGTAATCGAAGAATTTGTATTTGTCTTTATTCGCCTTTAGAACTAGATATTCATACTTGCAAGTATCTTCAGCGCCTAATACAGGGTTAGAATCAGTCTTCTCTAAAGCAGAAAGAGATCGTCTAATAATAGCAATGCTTAAATGTCCCATATAATTGATTTTATTTTTCTCCCTACAAATATACCCCTTTCTCTTCACACTTAACACAACTAAGAGCACTTATTTCAACCAAGTTATCCACAAACTACCAATTTTTCCCACTTGGCAACTCTGAATACCTTGAATCCAACTTTAGCTCTTTCGGAGCAACCGTTGACTCCGAAAGGGGGAACGTTGCCCACGAAACAGGCATCGTTCCCCATCAAACGGGCATCGTTCCCAACAAAACAGGCATCGTTGACCATAAAACGGGCAACGTTGGCCATAAAACAGTCAACGTTCCCCATTAAACGGGCAACGATGCCCCCAAAACAGGGAAAAGTTACCTTATAGGAAATATTGACCTTTCTTCAACAATAAAAGCCGGAGACATACATCTCACGGCTTTATCATTTTGACTGAAGATTGCAGTTTATCTTTTACTTTTTCTCTTCAGACGATTTACTTGCTTTGGCAAAATATTGTTTCAAATCATCCTTAATAGCTTTTGCACCCGGTAAGTTTACTGCAGCTGCCTGCTGTACGTTTCCGTAATAATACAACGACGCTGAATAAGCTTCACTACGTGCTGCCAGTTTTGTATCATCGAAATAGTTGTATAACTGATTAATCAATGTTATCACCTCCGGATGACCGTCGGCATCCTTAATATCGATTTCAAAATCTTTTACATTCAAAAAAGAAGGAACAAACTCAGGGTTTGTTTGTGTATAGGCAAATGACTTGTTTATACAAGCAAATGCTTTATCTCCTACTCTTAACGCTGACGCACGTTCGTCGGCTGTCATAACTACTGCATGAGGTTTAATAAGTTCAATTGCCTCTCCTATTTTCAATTTAATCTGATCGAGCACCTCTTGAGGTATGCTCTGAGAATGTTTGTTATCCATATGAATTTGTTTTTTTGTAAAACTTAAAACAGATAACGGACGTACACTTTGTCCGCTATTTTTCAGACTACTATTCAGCTTTCCCCGCCCTCCGCCGTCTGAAAAATATCTGATACGGGAACGGGGTTACCTGCTTAAGAGAAGAGGATGCGAAAGGTCTCCTCCGCAAACGGAAGAGAGGGGTGAGAATATGTGGGCTACCGAAGCGAATGTTTCAGTGGGCTGGATGTGATTATCACTTTTCATACGTGGCTAAATCGTACTAGAGATCAGAAAGATTATTGATAACAAACAGTGCAAAAATAAAAGATATTTTTGATATAAGAATGGATAAACAGTATGTTTTACAACATATTTCAGTTGAGGAACGATCAAAAGACGCAGGACGCATAAATGCAGGCTTCCGGCTCTTCTAAATCAACAAGCTATTTTCTGCTGACCGCCAAAAACAAGGGATAATCATCAGCCCAACTGTAAAACTTTTCGCATTGGCTGTAAATTTATTTTACAGCCTGACACCTTCTCCATTTTGTATACACAACTCATTATCAGCACAAATACCCTTTTGGCACAGTTTTGGAAAATAAAAGTAACCGTAACAACAAAAGAATATATGAAGAATTGGATTGTAATTGTGTTTTGTATATGTGGCATGCTGCTTTGCGCACAGGAAAAAACCTGGACCGTGGACGAATGTATGCGCTACGCCGTGGAGCACAGTAGCAAGCGGGTAAAGCAGGAAGCACAAAACGAAATTTACAAACAAAACCGACTGGAAGCTGTTGGCGGACTGCTGCCCAGCCTGAATGCTTCGGCCAATGGGAATATGTCTTTCGGGCGTGTGCTGGACAAAGACACGTATCAGTATGTCAACAAAAACACCTTGTACAATGAGTATGCCCTCAGTTCTACCCTGTTGCTTTTCGATGGTTTTGCCCAACTGTCGAAAGTCAAAATGGAAAAGCTGAATAAATTGAAAGGTATTCAACAATTGCAGGACATAAAAGATATGGTGGCATACGAAACAATGGAGATTTTTTTCAACGTACAATATTATCAGGGCACGGTGAAACTGGCCATGCAGCAGTTGGACCAAAGCACAGCCAACCTGCAGCAGGTGAAACGGATGAAAGAACTGGGTATCAAGGCTGCCCCCGATGTGGCGGAACTGCAGGCCAAGGAAGCCGAGGACAGATACCTGCTCACCAAACAGAAAAACCTGTTGGCACAGGAGACCATCCGCCTGAAAGATAAAATGAATTTTCCGGTGAACGAAGATATTAAAACCGCCGCCTACAACATCCTGCTGCCTACCGATACGCTGCGCGAAAATGCAACAGACATTTACCAGAAAGCATTGAGTTATTCGCCCAAAGCACTGGCATCAAACAAGTCGGTAGAGTCTACTCAAATGGCGGTTAACGCAGCCCGTGGACAATTTTTCCCAAAACTTTCGCTGTATGGAGGTGTCAACAGCTATTTCTCGCGCATGATGGACGGAACTACTTACACTCCGTTCAGAGAACAGCTCAACACCAACGAAAGTTATTATATCGGGCTATCGCTCAGCGTGCCCATTTTCAATGGTTTTTCGCGCTCAGCCGAATACAAACGAAGCAAACAGCAGCTGGTCATTGTCCGTACCGAACGCGAAGAGACCCTGCGGTCGCTCTATAGTGATATTGAACAGGCGGTGGCCGACGTTAACGGGCTGTCCGACGAATACCGGCAAGCCGGCAAACGAACCGAATCGATGAAAATAGCCCATCAGGTTAACCAACGAAAATATACTGAAGGCCTGATTAGCGTTCTGGATCTCAACACCAGTGCCAACCGACTGCTACAAGCGCAGGTGGAAGAACTGTATACCAATTTAAAATACCAGATGAAATACAAACTGCTGAATTATTATAAAGGGCAGGCAATATACAATTAACAGTGAACACAGTTAGCAGTAAGCTGTAAGCTGTAAGCTGCAAGCTGCAAGCAGTAAGCAGTAAGAAAATGATGGTTAAGTAACTGCTCAATTCAACAATTATACTAGTCAACAAACACAGATCTCAATAAATATGGACATTATACTTGAAAAGAAAAAAGGACTAAGAAAAAAACACCTTCCTTACGTGGCGGGAGGAAGCCTGATACTAATCCTCATTTTGTGGATGATTTTAGGCAATCACCGGTCGCGCCTGACGGTGGAGCACGACAAGCTGATGGTGGATGTGGTGACCCGCGGCGAGTTCAACGATTATATCCGCATCAACGGACAGGTGGAACCGATCAATACCATTCAGCTCAGTGCCATCGAAGGTGGTATGGTGGAGCAAAAAGTGGTGGAAGAAGGCAGTCAGGTACATCAGGGCGAGGTCATTGTCCGGCTGAAAAACCCGATGCTCAACCTGAACATTCTGGACAGCGAGGCACAACTGGCCGAGAAACAAAACTTTCTGCGTAACACACAGGTGCAGATGGAACAGGAAAGACTCAGCCTGAAAAAAGAAAAACTCCAACTGGAACTGGATGTGGAACGCAAAAAACGAAAGTTCATGCAATACAAACAGCTGTATGCCGAAAAACTGAGTTCGCAGGAAGACTATCTGCAAGCAAAAGAAGACTATGAGTTTGCCGTGAATAGCCGCAGACTGGTGGTGGAACGTCAGAAACAAGACTCCATCTACCGCGGCATTCAGATAAGACAAATGGAAGAAAGCCTGCACAATATGCGTCAAAACCTAATGCTCGTACGGCAGCGCATCGATAACCTGAACGTAAAAGCTCCGGTTGACGGTCAGCTGGGATTGCTTGATGTGGAAATAGGTCAGTCGGTAGCAGCGGGAAACAAAATAGGACAAATCAGTGTATTGTCCGACTACAAAATCGAAGCGCTGATCGACGAACATTATATCGACAAAGTAAAAGCCGGACTAAGTGCCACCTTCGAACGGCAGGATAAAAACTTTGCCCTGCGGGTACGCAAAGTATACCCCGAAGTACACGACAAGCAGTTTAAAACCGACTTCGTTTTTGCAGGTCACCGACCGGATAACATTCGCACCGGCCAGACCTACTACATCAACCTGCAACTGGGGCAACCCACCCAAGCTGTGATGGTTCCGCGCGGATCGTTCTACCAGACTACCGGTGGACAGTGGATTTTCGTCGTATCGAAAGATGGCAAAACGGCTACCCGCCGCAACATCACCATAGGCCGACAAAACCCGCTTTACTACGAGGTAACAGCCGGCCTGCAACCGGGCGAAAAAGTGATTACTTCGGGTTATGAAACTTTCGGGGATAGTCAGGAACTGGTACTACAGTAAACAGTCATGTATCATGTTAGAGAAATTAAAACCACAGAAAATGAAACAAATTAAATTAGTAGCTTTATTATTGCTGACAAGTACCATTCAACTTTCAGTTGCTCAAACTAAACTTCCAGTTGTTCAGGCTAATTCTAAAACTGTTGATATAAAAGACGGAGAAAGACTAATAAAGGGAGCATGGGCTATTTCACCGGAAACAAATCCGGATGTTTATTTGACTTCGTCTAAAAGAGTAACTTTCTACACCGATATAAGTTCCATATCATTCAAAATAAACCCGAAGGTTGGGGTCTATAATTTTATCATTTTGCTGAATGGAAAAGATTCGGCACGAACTCAAATTAAGTATCAACCTTCCCGATTAAGCATTCTCAAGAAGGCTGCCAGCTATAATTACAATGATTCAAGGTTTGTTCCTACATTCACCTATCAGTCCAAAGACGATCCAAATCTGTTAAAAATCAGACAAGAGTTCAAATTAGACTCTGTGGCAGGTACAGGAAATGAAGTTTCAAGAATACTCAATGTCTTACACTGGGTGCATAATATTGTAAGGCATGACGGAAGCAGCAACAACCCAACTCTCAAAAACGCGATAGACTTAATCAACGTATGCAGAACAGAGAAAAGAGGAGTCAATTGCCGAATGATGGCTACTATATTAAACGAATGTTACTTATCATTGGGATTTAAATCGAGATATGTAACCTGTATGCCTAAGGAAACTGAATTCGATGATTGTCATGTTATCAATATGGTTTACTGTAATGATTTGAAAAAATGGATATGGGCTGATCCAACGTTCGATGCATATGTCATGAACGAGAAGGGCCAACTACTTGGGCTTGCTGAAGTTCGAGACCGGTTGATCAACAACAAACCATTAATTCTAAATCCAGAAGCAAATTGGAACAGAAAGGCATCGCAAACAAAAGAGAACTATTTAGACTACTATATGGCAAAAAATCTCTACAGACTTCAATGTCCGGTTTCCAGCGAATATGACACCGAATCTTTTAAAGATGGAAAGACTGTGACATATTTAGAGCTTTTACCATTAGACGGCTTGGTGCAAACTCCTCAAAAATCAGAAAATAAAGATTTAAAGTCAAGTCAACGAACTAAGAACTCGCATGTAAACTATAAAACAAACAATCCAAATTTGTTTTGGACAAAGCCCGAATAAAAGATACGGATATATAAGTTAGATCGTCGATAGTAAATACTAATCAGCAAATTATGGCAAACAATATCAGCACAGCTTTTCGTTCGGTTTGCAAGAAAAAGCAGAACAACGGAATCAAAATAATATCATTGGGAGTAGGACTGGCCATGGGGCTTGTGCTCATTGCCAAAGTATGCTTCGAACAAAGTTTTAACAACTTCTACCCCCACAGCGAGCGTATTTATCAGATTCAGGAAACCGGATCTTTGGGAGACAACAAATCCATAACTTACGGACAGGTAAGCGGAGGAATTGCTCCTGGAATGAAAGCAGACCTGCCTCAGGTAGAAGCAGCCACACGGCTCACATTCCTACAGGAGAATGCCGTCTTTTTTACTCAGGATAAAAAACGACTTACCGGGACTTTCATTATGGCAGACAGTTGTTTGTTCGATGTGTTGCCCCGTCCGATGATTGAAGGGAATGCAAAGAAAGTATTATCGCAACCGATGTATGTATTGGTATCCGAAAAGATAGCAAAGAATATGGGCAGTAATGCCGTAGGACAAAGCATCCGGCTAGATACCTGGCCTACTCAGACTTTAATCGTCGGAGGAGTGTTTAAAGATGTACCCGAGAATACCCATTTAAAATACGATGTGGTAATTTCGATGAGTTCCATCCTGCACTTTTTTCAATATGACGGCACACAAAACTGGATTGGCAACGACCGTTACCTGGGCTATGTCCGTCTGGCTCCCAACACCGACCCAACGAGTCTGACCCCGGCCATTAATAAAATGCAGGCACGCCATGTAGACATGAATGAGCTTAGAAAAGCCGGAATAAAACTGTCATACAGTTTATTGCAGCTGGAAAAAATTCATAGCGATGAACCGTCAACAAAGCGTATGTCCATGCTGCTGGCTTTACTGGCTTTTGCCCTTATTTTTACGGCTGTATTAAATTATATTCTGATCGTGCTATCGTCGCTCGTAAAACGCAGCAAAGAAATAGCCATTCATAAATGTTACGGTGCCGCCGAAAAAAATATCAGCAGTATTGTGCTTACCGAAACCGCCATTCACTTGGTAGCTTCAGTCATCGTAGCCGCGCTACTTATATTTATCTTCCGTACACAGGTAGAAGAAATACTGGCAGCACCTCTCCATGCCTTATTTACATTCCGCACCGGCCTGTTACTCGCCGGAGTTTGCCTAGCTGTATTCTTTAGCTCCGGCATTGTTCCCGCACGAATTTTTGCCCGAATACCTGTTTCGTCGGCCTTCCGCAACTTCAAGGAGTCACGACGCAAATGGAAACTCGGATTACTTTTTCTTCAGTTTATTGCCACCGCTTTTCTGGTTACGCTGTTGGTCATCATCGTACGGCAGTATAACAGCATGGTGAATGACAATCCCGGTTATGTGTATGAAAACCTGCTTTACTGCAATACTTCGGGCGTAACTAAAGAGGAAAGGCAAAAAGCCATAGAGGAGCTGAAACGTATACCCGAAGTGCAGGCAGTGGCAACCTGCTCCACCTTACCTATGTTTGGAGCTTCCGGCAATAATGTCTCAGAACCGGACAAAACGCAGGAACTGTTCAACATCGCCGATTTATATAATGCTGATGCCGATTATCTTTCTTTGATGGAAATTCCGGTAGTAGCAGGAAAAGACTTTGAACATAGTGCCGCCGATTCGGCACAGGTTCTCGTTAGTCAAAGCTTTGCCAATAAACTTGCGAAAATGTTGAACTGGAAAGACGGAGTGGTAGGCAAAACGATTCGGGTTTCCGAACACGGTATATGCACCATCAAGGGCATTTACAAGGATATCCGCATCGGCTCCATCAGTGAACCCGACCCACGACCATCAGCTATATTCTCGGCCAATGTTCCGCTAAACAACATTATGATTAAGTTCCGTCAACTTAATTCGGATGGTATACGACAAGTAAATAAAGTATTGCAAACCGCCTTGCCCAACAAAGACATTGTAGTGACACCCTACAAAACCAGCATGACTTTTCTGTATACCTCATCCCGCTTATTCAGAAATTCGGTGCTGATTGGTGGCATCATTACGCTTATCATTGTCCTGATCGGGTTAATCGGTTACACCAACGATGAAATAAACCGCCGAAGCGCCGAAATAGCCATTCGCAAAGTAAACGGAGCATCAGCCAGAGAGATTCTACGGCTTTTCATAAAGGACATTCTGCGTATAGCCATTCCGGCACTGGTCATCGGGGAGTTATTGGCAGCCCTTGCCGCCGAAAAATGGATGGAAAACTTTGCTCAGAAAACCAGTCTGTCACTTTTTATCTTTTTAGGATGTGGAATAGCCGTATTAGTTATCATTCTGTCGGTAGTCAGTATGAACTCATACCGCACAGCCGTTCAAAATCCGGTGGATGCCATAAAGAGAGACTAAACAGTGAGCAATAAGCGGTAAGCAGTAAGCGGTAAGCGGTAAGCAGTAAGCAGTAAGCAGTAAATAATAAAATATGAAAGCAATATTTCGAAATTTCTTCTTTGTACTTAAACGATTCAAAACGTCAAGTATCCTGAATATTCTGGGTCTGTCGGTGGCTTTTGCGGTGTTTATTGTCTGTTTAATACAAGTGTATTACGATTATAGCTACGACAGAAGCTACAATAAATCGGCTAATATTTACCAATTTGTTCAACTATATAGTGACAACAATCGGGGCATCACCATGACTACTCCTATGGCCAAAGAAATGTCAGAGGTATTTCCGGAGATAAAAAGTTATTGTTTAATTCGTTTTATTCACAATGAAACATTCGATGTAATAAATAAAAATGGAAGCAAACAAAAATTTACGGCTACCATAAACGATGCAACCATTGGCCTGCTGGACGTATTTACTCCGAAGATTCTTGCCGGAGATCCCCGACAGGCTTTGACACAAAAAGGGAAGGCAATGATTTCGGAAAATACAGCACACAAATTTTTCGGAAATGCCAACCCTATAGGAAAAACAGTTTTCTTCCACTACGATAAAGCTCCACTTACCATCGTGGCTGTATTCAAAGATTTTCTTAAGAACAGCTCATTGTCCAATGACATTTTTGTGTATTTGCCCGATGGTGATCCCAGCAATTACAGCTACAAAGGCTATTTTGAGATACTTCCTCATGATCTGAATAAACTGATCGCAAAAATCAATGGGAAGAAGAAGTATGGAGAACTGATATCACAAAGGTTCAATAACCCCAAAGACGAAGTGAAAGTGAAAGCTGAGTTTCAGGATTTGACAAGTATGCACTTTGATTCTCTGAAATCTGAAGGAACAGGGAGTATGACTACTACCTTATCACTGTTAGCCATAGGTATTCTGACATTGATTATTGCCTATATCAATTTTCTGAATTTTTCCATTGCCATGGCTCCGGCCCGGGTGCGGGGATTAAATATCCAAAAAATTCTTGGAGCTAATCCCAGGACATTAAGATATATAGTTGCAGCCGAGGGTCCACTTTTCTCAATGCTGGCATTTATCATTTCGATATTCATCATTTCATTTTTAAAGCAAAGCTCCATCTACGAATACTTTTCAGCGGACTTATCATTACAAAAGAACTGGATGCTCCTCAGTATTGTTGGAACTTTATCTCTTATCTTTGGATTCTTATTCGGTCTATATCCTGCTCGATATATCACGTCCTTCCAACCGGCAATTGCGCTGAGTGGTTCATTTTCTTTGTCTGGTAAAAGCGTCAGGCTCCGAAATACCCTCATCACAATGCAATTTGCATCTGCCATTACGCTGATAATTGTTTCCGTTTTCATCAAAACGCAACACGACTATATGAAAAATTATGAGTGGGGTATGCAAAAGGAAAACATTGTTTACTTACCATGTAAACAAATTAAAACCTCTATAAATGCATTTGGTGAAGAATTAAAGAAAGATCCACGGATACTCGATTATACAGCATCTAATTTTATCCCCGGTGAAGTGGGCATGACGTGGGGGCGGGATTTTGAAGGGAAACCGGTATCTGCAGTAATTTGGCCGGTATACCCCAATTTTCTTCGATTCTTTGGTGTAAAGATCAGAGAGGGTCGGGACTTTCAAAACTCTGATAGCACTGGAGCAAAGCACGGTATTATTTTTAATCGGCAATTCCTTAAAAACAATTCCTTAAAACATATTTTGGGTAAAGATTTTGAAGGCTTTAATGCTAAATTATCGATTGTCGGAATTGCAGAAAATGTCAATTATAGTTCATTAAAAGACTCCATTCAACCCATGGCATTTGCTATATTGAATGACAGACAAATGCAATGGGTAATTATAAAGATTTCAGGAACGGAAACCTCCGCTACAATCAACTACATCAAAAAGACCTGGGAGAAATACAGCGATGAGGATTTTGATCTTAAATTCTTAGATAAGGCAATCAACGATTTATATAAAAACGAGAGTAATCTTTCCAAGCTAATCTCCATTTTCGGAGTAGTTATTATCATCATTGCCATCATGGGTGTTTACGGACTCATTGTATTCAATGCACGCTACAAGTCCAAAGAAATCGCCCTCCGGAAAGTAAACGGAGCTTCGGTAAAAGAAATCATGCTGATGCTTAACCGCTCGATATTGATTCAGTTGGTTATTGCCTTTGCGCTGGCAGTTCCATTATCGTACTACATCGTGCATCGTTGGCTACAGCAATTTGCTTATAAAACACCCATTTATTGGTGGATATTCCTGCTTGCCGGATTGCTTGTATTTGTCATTACCGTGATAACCGTCAGCTGGCAAAGCCGCAAAGCTGCCACATCCAATCCGGTAGATGCAATAAAAAACGAATAGTAAATAGTAAACAATAAATTACAAAATATGAAAGCAATATTTCGAAACTTCTTCTTTGTACTTAAACGATTCAAAACGTCAAGCATCCTGAATATTCTGGGTTTGTCGGTGGCATTTGCCGTGTTTGCAATTACGTTGACTCAAGTGCATTATGATCTGTCATTCGATCGTAATTTTAAAAATGCAGATGATATCCACTATTTTAGTATGTCTTTTTCTAATGGAGACAGGAATACGAATATGCCAACCACCATGGCCAAGGAAATTCAAAGTAAATTTCCGGAGGTAAAAAGCTATTGTTTAATCAACCCCAATACTTCGGACGAATTTTTAGTAGACGTAATAAACAGCAAAGGAATAAAACAAAAATTTACCACAAAAGTCATCCCTGTCACAGCCGGCTTTCTGGATGTATTCACGCCTGAGATAGTAAAAGGAAGTACTAAAGATTTATTCGCCGGACAAGGGAAAGCAATGATAACCGAAAGTACAGCACATAAATTATTCGGAGATGAAAACCCGATTGGTAAAACAATTTACTATCATTTCTCAAAACAGTTTTACAACAACCAAAAAACCAATCTTGTAACAGTAATGGCAGTTTGTACGGATTTCCCCAAAAACTGTTCTATTGAAAATGGTATTTATACCTTGCTACCCGATGATGAAGCATCGAACTACAACTACAAGGGCTATTTTGTTGTGAACAAAAGCGGTTATACCAAACTATTATCTCAACTAAACAGTGAAAAGTTCTTCGGCAAAGAGAGGTGGCAGGAAATGCAAAAATCGAAGGAAAAAACGACAATAGAATTGACTCCGTTGAATAAAGCTTATTTTGATTTAGAAAAAGGGAGACTCACCACTACACTTTCGTTGTTGGCCATTGGTATTCTGACACTGATTATAGCATACATCAATTTTCTGAATTTTTCCATTGCCATATCACCCACCCGTGTCAAAGGGTTGAATATACATAAGATTATTGGTGCCAGTCCACTAAAACTGAAACTGACGCTGGCTTCCGAAGCCGCTTTGTTTTCGTTGCTTTCGTTTATTCTCGCTTTATTCTATATCTCGTTTCTAAAAGAAACATTTATCAGTGATTATTTTTCCGCAGACATGTCGCTGTCTGCCAACAAACCACTCTTAACGATAATAGGTTTTGTAGCTCTGTTATTTGGCATGATGTTCGGTTGGTATCCGGCACGCTATATTGTATCGTTCCAACCGGCAGTTGCTTTAAGAGGTGCTTTTGCCATGTCGACCAGAAGTGTTCGTTTACGCAATACACTTATTACCATACAGTTTATTGCAGCTATTACACTCATCATTGTTGCTCTGTTTATTCAGGTTCAGAATAACTTTATGCAGCATCGCTCATGGGGTATTCAAAAAGAAAACATTGTTTATGTACCCTATGGCCAGCTAAAAATTGATATGCACACCTTCGGGGAAGAACTAAAAAGAGACCCGCGAATTCTTGATTACACAGCATCCCAGTTTATCCCCGGACACGTGGGTATGAGTTGGGGACGACAATTTGAAGGGGAACAAGTAAACGCCTGGATATGGCCCGTACAAGTAAACTTCCCGCATTTCTTTGGCATAAAAATGGTCGAAGGTCGGGATTTTCAGGACAACGATAGCACAGGCAAAAGATGTGCAATCATTTTTAATGAGTGTTTTATGAAAAAACATCAATTAAAAAATATATCTGGAAAACCTTTTCCAGGCTTTGGTGTAGACTTAACTGTGGTAGGTATTGCAAAAAACACAAATTTCAGTTCGTTGCGGGATAGCATTCGCCCAATGGGTTTTGCAGTTTTGGGCAACTATTGTATGAACTGGTTCTTCATCAAACTATCGGGGAATGATGTGCCGGGAGCCGTGGAAAGTATCAAAAAAACCTGGGAGAAGTATTCGGATGAAGATTTCAATCTGAAATTTCTGGATGCCTCTATGGACAAGCTATATAAAAATGAAACAAATCTGGCAAAGCTGATTTCAATGTTCGGACTAATCACCATACTTATCGCTATTATGGGTGTCTACGGGCTGGTCGTTTTCAACACCCGATACAAATCCAAAGAAATAGCCATCCGAAAGGTCAATGGAGCTTCGATAAAAGAAATCATCCTGATGCTTAACCGCACTGTACTTATTCAGCTGTCAATTGCTTTTGTGGTGGCAGTTCCGCTATCGTATTACATTGTGCATCGGTGGTTGCAGCAGTTTGCATACAAAATACCCATCTATTGGTGGATATTCCTGGTTGCCGGATTACTCGTATTTGTCATTACCGTGGTAACCGTCAGCTGGCAAAGCCGCAAAGCTGCCACAGCCAATCCGGTAGATGCAATAAAGAATGAATAAAATTACAAGTCTATATTAGAAGTTTAATCATCTCAAAATAAGAAATAATGAAGACAAAAAGTGTATTTATCATTGTAAGCTTAATCCTTTTTTCGGTGTGCAACAGCAGAGCTTTAGTTCCCAACAAAAAAGGAATTATAAAAAAAGAATCATTTAGTCAGCAATACAAAGTTTCAACCCCATTAAATCTAAGTGTGTCCACCACGGGCGGCAATATCAGTGTCGAAAGTCAGAAGAGCAATGTTGTTGACATCTCATTCATTGTTCGCTTAGAGAACAAAGTATTGGATATAACTTATGATCAACTAAAAGAGTATGCAGATGTAGAAATTAAGAATGACAATTCAAAACTTGCCATAGATGTAAAAAGAATACTGGTCAAAAATGTAAGTATAGGATTTTCAATTCAAGCACCTGCCAACACAGCTGCAACTTTAAAAACAAATGGTGGAAACATCAGTATAGTTGGACTAGACGGACTGCAAAAACTCAGTACCAATGGTGGTAATATCAATATGGATAAAATTGCAGGTAGTGCTGATGTTCAAACATTGGGTGGCAATATAAAAATACAGAACTCAACAGCCGGTTTTGTTGCATTAACTCATGGCGGTAATATAGCACTTCGCGACCTTACAGGTAAACTGGATGTTACAACTTATGGAGGTTCCATAACAGGAGATAATATATCAAACGGTTTACTGGGCAAAACCAAGGGAGGCAACATCCAATTATCAAACCTGCAAGGCGCAACAGATGTAAGCACAGCAGGTGGAAACATAAAACTGCACGAAATCTCTGGTTCGGTGAAAGCTGTTTCCCGCTCCGGCAATATATCGGCAACTATAATTAAATTAAATGAGAAACTGGAACTTAGTACTTCTGCCGGTTCGATAGATGCTACTATACCAAAGGGTCTTGGACTTAATCTGAATCTATCGGCAGATAATATTGATACGCCACTATCAAACTTTAAAGGAACAGCAAAAAAAGAGCATATTATCGGAGCACTCAATGGAGGAGGCATAACTGTGAATCTCCAAACTTCTGCAGGAAATATCATTTTAAACTACAAATAGAACACGAATTTAAACAAAACAATTATATAACAATGCTAGCCCAACAGTCTCTTATGGAGGCTTGGTGGTTATAAAAACAAACATTATGATAAAGATTAATGACTTACAAAAGAGCTTCCGCACGGAAGAAATTGAGACAGTGGCATTGAACGGAGTTTCATTACATGTAGCCGAAGGTGAATTTATTGCCATTATGGGACCCTCGGGATGCGGAAAATCAACCCTGCTGAACATCCTTGGACTGTTGGACAACCCGACTTCGGGCGAATACTTTCTGGCCGGCACCGAAGTGGGACATTTGAAAGAGAAACAGCGTACCGACATGCGTAAAGGCAATATCGGGTTCGTATTTCAAAGCTTTAACCTGATTGAAGAGATGAATGTGTATGAAAATGTGGAACTACCCCTGGTTTACCTGAAGGTAAAGGCATCAGAACGTAAAAGACGCGTGGAAGAGGCTTTGAAACGCATGAACATCAGTCACCGTGCCAAGCATTTTCCAAATCAACTCTCCGGCGGACAGCAACAGCGTGTGGCTATAGCACGGGCAGTGGTGGCTAACCCAAAACTGATTTTGGCCGATGAACCTACCGGAAATCTGGATTCGAAAAACGGAAAAGATGTGATGAGCCTGCTGTCCGAGCTAAATAAAGAAGGAACTACCATCGTGATGGTGACACACTCGCAACACGATTCTACCTTTGCACACCGGGTCATCAACCTGTTCGATGGTCAGATTGTGTCGGAAGTGGAAAGCAAGATGTAACACGACTATTTTTTCACCTAAGAAACACCACAAAAGTCACACAAAAGTTTTTATGTAATAAAAACTTAGCTTTTGTGGCTTTCAAAGCTTCTGCGATTTAGAACTAGTTCTTTTATCCGCTTTTGTGAATCTTTTGTGCTTTGGAACATCCCGATCTTCGGGATTGTGGTAAGTCATTTTTAAGTTCACAAAAGAAAATATCTATCGATATTTCTTAGAAAATCAAGTGGGTATTTATTAAATAAGTAATAGGAATTAAATAATGTCCTATTTTTCAGAAAATCGTTAAACGATACGGTTGTAATTTCAAGTCCCCTTCAGGGGATTTAGGGGCGGTATTAAAGTCTATTTTCCGCCCCAAGCCCCTAAAGGGGATGTTAAATAGTATCGTCTTTGAAAAATTAAAATAGTACATTATATTCATTCCATATACTTATAAACTATGCTCCTTTAAAAACAACCGCAGAAATAGTAAAGCTCAAAATAAAATGAATTATCTCGGTTCAACATCCGAAAATAATCTTCTTTGCCAAATATATTTATGTTGAGTATTTACGATTTCTGCGGTTTTAATCTGTCTTTCAATAAGAATAAATTATTCATGAACATCTATCATCATTGAATTATAGACGATTCAACAATTACACAATTCAACAATTAGCATGACCAATATCTTATTCGTCTTTCGCCGTTTTCTGAAAAGCAAATACCTGCGGGCAGTAAATCTGCTGGGCTTATCCATCATATTTGCCTGCCTTATTTTATCGTATATACATGTCAAAAAAGAGCTGAGTTACGACCGGTTCAATGTAAATGCCGATAGAATAGCCCGCTTATCGCTACAGTATAATGATGAACCTATTGATGGAAGAATATATGGTTTCTCGGGTTCTGCTATGTTGTCAAAAATTCCGGGTATTGAGCAAACTGTTGCTTTGTCAAAAGTCAATACGGCTGTAATGACTTATAAGGGAAAACCTCAGATACTACAGAATATCTATTGTGCCAGTTCCAATTTCTTTCAGGTATTCAGTTATCCGTTAGTTATAGGGCAAAAAGACAAAGTTTTGCGCACACCTCATGATGTGGTGGTCAGCGAAAGTTTTGCTCGAAGATTATTTGGTAAAGAATCTCCCATCGGTAAAGAAATTCAACTTGACGGTAGGAGATTAAGTTCCATGAATGGTTTTGTGACCGGAGTGTTTAAAGATTTTCCGGCAAATTCACACTTTCATACCGACATGATAGTTCAACGACCAGACAACGAAGGAAATGACTGGCCTTATATTTATATACTTCGAAATAAGAAGGCCGATTTATCTGGTCTTAGTCAGAAAATTTCGAATTTATATAACAAAGATGCAACGGCTAAAGACGGTAAAACTACCGCACATATAACTCCGTTAACTGATATACACCTACACAGTAGGGTAATGCGCGAGTTGGAACCAAATGGAAATATCTATTTCGTTTATCTTATTGTCGGTTCCAATATTCTTTTGCTTGTCATTGTATTGTTTAACCTCTGGCTCAATGCCGGTCTTATTTTTTCGGATAACAAAAAGTATTACCAACTGTTGCGGTTGAATGGCGCTTCGTCTTCCACCGTTTTGCGCGACGAAGCCTTGCTGGCATTCCTGCTCGGCCTACTGTCTGTTTTGTCAGGAATTCTGATTGCCGCTTATGGTGCATCTGTTTTGCATTATTCGCTATCGGCTCTGAGCTTTGGCGAAATAGCAATGCTGAGCAGTGGCTTTCTCGGACTTATCATCATTGTCTCCCTTTTACCGGTACTGCTTAGTTTGTCGTCCACCCTGTTTCTGAATACAAGTAGCGAAATTAAACCTCTCAGGTTCTCATTCTCAAACGTAAAATACATGTTAGTAGGACAATATTCCATTGTGATGTTTGTCATCATTCTGGCAGCAGGCATCAGCAAACAGGTTTCATTCATAAAAAACACACAGGTTGGGGGAAATGATTCTACCATTTTAGTTATGAATGAGCAACCCGACCAGGTAAAAATGCGCTACAAGATATTAAAAACAGAATTAGAGAAGCATTCCGAGATAAAGGGCGTAACAGCCGCCATGCAGTTACCCGGCTCGGCTATTCGGGATATGTTGGGGGTAAAACCCGAAGGAAAAGACAAGGAGGTACAAATTCCGCTGCTGGCTGTGGGGGAAGATTTTCTTCCGTTTTTCAATATAAAACCGATCGCAGGCAGAATCTTTTCACCCGACAAAATGACATCTGCTGAACAAGTTTCGTTGTTTAGTAAAATGATGACGGAAAAAGAAAAATACAATTGCAATATATCCGAAGAATATGTTTTGAATACCAAAGCTGTGACTTTGTTAGGGCTGGGTTCGCCAGAGAAAGCCATCAACAAAACATTAACTATCAATCATTCTGCTCTGGGCTATATCCATCAGGGGGCAATCTGTGGCGTAGTGAATAATTTCACCTACACCACCCTGTATGAAGATACCATACCAATGATTATTATTCAACGTCCGTTACATTTCTTTCTCAATTGCTTCATGGTGCGCCTCGACCCGAAGGATCCGGAAAAATCGTTGGCTACGTTTAATAAAGTATGGAGCAAAGTCAACCCCGATTATCCGGCCAGTTATTCATTCTTACAGGATGAATATGCCAAAGTGTATCGCAACGAACTAAATGCCGAAATGCTGGTACGAATATTTTCCATCCTTTGTTTGATTATTGCCAATCTGGGATTGCTTATTTTTATGGCATTTATCATCAAGAGTCGGACAAAAGAGATAGGAATACGAAAAGTAAACGGCGCAAAATCGATAGAAATAGTCAGGATGCTCAACCTTAGTTTTATTCGTTGGATTGCCCTGGCATTCATCATTGCCATCCCACTCGTTTATTTCATTATGCAACGTTGGTTACAGGATTTTGCTCATAAAACGACTCTCGATTGGTGGATATTTGCGTTGGCCGGACTATTTGTTTTACTCCTGTCGTTATTTTCCGTATCATGGATGACTTGGCGCGCTGCAACCGCCAATCCGGTAGATTCGCTGAAAGGAGAATAGCTTTTTTCGCGATCGGAGCTCCGATCACCCTTATCGGAGCTCCTTTTATAACAATCGGAGGTCCGATCATCCCTATCGGAGGTTCTTTCGTACCTATCGGAGATCCTTTCGTTCCTATCGGAGGTCCTTTCGGTACTATCGGAGGTCCTTTCGGTACTATCGGAGATCCTTTCGGTACTATCGGAGATCCTTTCGGTACTATCGGAGATCCTTTCGGTCCTATCGGAGATCCTTTCGGTCCTATCGGAGATCCTTTCAGACCTATCGGAGGTCCTTTCGTACCGATCGGAGATTCTTTTGTACCTATCGGAGATCCTTTCGTTCCTATCGGAGATCCTTTTGTACCTATCGGAGTTTCTGTTAATAGAAAGAAATATTCCTCTAACTATCGGGAATACCCGATAGCAATTGAAAAGTCAACGATCAACCGTCAACTTATTACCGTAAATACCGTCCATCCTTCGGCTGAAGTGGCATGAGTTAACTTACCACCATGCAAGCGCATTATATAACGCGAAATACTCAGACCAATACCGGTTCCGGAATCTTTGGTGGTGAAAAACGGGATAAAAATATGCGGAAGCACTTCCTTTGGAATTGGGTTGCCGGTGTTACTCACTTCCACCTGAACCTTCCCGTCAGCCAAACGATTTATGCTGATGCGTATCCTTTTGGGTTCGGTGTCAGTAATAGCCTCCACAGCATTTTTCACCAGATTTACCAGCACTTGCGTAATCAGTTTTTCGTCGGCCAGCCATTCGGTATGTTCGTCGGCCTCCCGCAGTTCTACCTGAATATTCTTTTCGTTGATACATTTTTCTTCCAAATGAAGAATTTTATCTATCAGCGGTTTTACCTCAAAAGATCGAATATTTGGTTTGGGAATGGCCGTGAATTTACGGTACGAATCCACAAACGACAACAAGCCTTTGGCCGTGGAATGAATCGTTTCGAAAGCCTCGATGGTGTTCATCCGTAAACCTTCTTCCGACGAATCCTTCTCCGGCATATTATGCAATGTAAGTAAAGTCTCACTCAACGAAGTAATAGGTGCAATGGAATTCATAATTTCGTGCGTCATCACCCGTATCAGCCTGATCCACGACTCCATTTCTTTTGCTTCCAGCTCATTGCCAATATTGTTGAGCGTAATTACTTTCATCCGTCCGCGTTTAATGACAATTTCCGACAGGCTCAGGCTCACCTGCATTTCCTCACGCTCATTGCTCACCTCAATGCGAGGATTATCGCCCACCCGCAAATTCCGAAACAAATCCGGAAAAGTTTCATTGACATTGCTAAGCTGGTTGATATGTGTAAAAACCGGTAAACCCATCAGATCCAGCGCTGATTGATTCACCGTTTGCACATGCCCTTTTTCGTCCATAATGATAATCCCCGTAGATACACTTTCAATAATTAAACTCAGGAACTTTTCATTTTCCACCACCTCTTTGCGTGCTCCAACCAAGATTTCCTTGATACGATTTAGCATCACGTTCAGCTCCTTTTCCCGTCGCGACAATTTATCCTCCGAAAAATGAAACGAATAATCGCCATTATCCAACGCATTAAGCAAGAAAAGTACATTACTGTTGAACTTTTTATAATGCTGATGCATGTTGTACAAACAAATAATGGTAGCTATTCCACTTATAACGGCAAACGACACTTGCCCTTTGAGCATAAAATAAGTCAAGGCCGCCACCGCAAGCATCAGCAAAACAGTAAACGTAAGAAGTCTGTATTGAATAGATTTAAACATAATGTTTTTACCCCTAACCCCTAAAGGGGGATTGAATTACTTAGTTATCAGAAATTATTTGATCAAAAAAGATATTACTATAAATTAAGCAGTTACTAATACTTAATAATATATTTTACCACAATAGAACACATATGGAACATCCCGGTACCCGGGAGAGATCATGGGAGAGAAAAAGACTTAGGCCACATAGTAAGAGTATCTAACGATACTCTTGCCATGTCTGAAATTATCCCGTATTCGGGATAATGCCATGTGTTCTTAGTCTTATATCTCCTATTTAAAACTAGTGTGAACTATGTGACAAAAAAACATATCAACAATAATTATCATTTACTTACTTTCCTCTTTTAGTAGTTAGAAGTCGTTTTACAACTCGTATTTTTTTATTTTGCTGTAGAGTGTAGGGCGGGTAATGCCCAGTTCGGTGGCAACAGCCGACATGTTTCCGTTGTTTTTTGTAATAGAATTTTCTATCAGCATCTTTTCAGCATCTTCCAGACTCATATTTGCTAGCTTTGGACTCTTCTTTTCCTGCTTCCGTAGGTAAAAATCGTCTGCCTGCAATTCCGCTCCATCGCAAAGAATCACCGCTTTCTCCATCGCATGTTGCAATTCACGCACATTACCCGGCCATGTATACTCTTTCAGTTTTTGAATCGCATTTTTACTCAGTGTCAAGCCTTTTTTATCGTATTTACTGCTATATTTCAGAAGGAAAAACTCTGCCAGTTCAGGAATATCTTCAGATCGCTCGCGCAGTGCCGGAACTTCCAGGTGAATCGTATTAACCCGATAAAGCAAATCTTCGCGAAACTCACCGTTTAGTACCGATTGCTCCAGATTGCGGTTAGTGGCACAAATCAACCGGATATCCACCGGAATCGGTTTGTTATCCCCCACCCTGACCACTTGTCTCGATTGGATTACACTCAGTAATTTAGCCTGTAATGCATAGTTCAGATTTCCAATTTCATCCAGAAAAAGCGTTCCCCCATCGGCGGCTTCAAACTTTCCGGCTCTGTCGGTACGGGCATCGGTAAAAGCACCTTTTACATGCCCGAACAACTCGCTCTCAAACAACGTTTCGCTCACAGCTCCCATATCAACGGTTACCAAAACCTCTTCACTCCGCACCGACAAGCGGTGAATCTCGCGGGCAATCACTTCCTTTCCGGTTCCATTTTCACCGGTAATAAGAATACTGGCATCTGTTTTAGCAACCTTGCTTAGTAAACTGCGAAGCTCCCGCATAGACTCGGATTGTCCCCAGCAAAAAGCTTCATCCCGGTTTAATTCCCGATTTATGACCGTTTGTTTCTCGCGCAACTGCTTTACTTCTTTACGCGACTGTCGAAGGGAATAGGCCGACTGGAGAGTTGCAACTAATTTTGCATTATCCCAGGGTTTTACCACAAAATCGCTGGCTCCTTGTTTCAACGCATTTACCGCTAAATCAATATCAGCATAGGCAGTAAACAGCACAACGGGAAGTTCGGCATCAAACTTTTTAATTTCCGACAACCAGTATAATCCTTCATTTCCGGAATTGATACCGGCCGAAAAATTCATATCAAGCAAAATCACATCCGGGCGATTATCATTCAACTGGGAAACCAGTGTATTGGGAGAGTTCAGTAAAATCACTTTTTGGAAATAGCTTTCAAGCAATATCCGCAAAGCACTTAGCACATTTTTATTGTCGTCGACGACCAGTATACAACCCTTTTTCATTGTAAAATTATTTTACAACAAAAATACAAGCTTCTTTTTAATAACAGGTAATATTTCAGAAGAATAATAGCAAAAAAACAGACAATAAAAAAAACCGTTTTGAATCAAAAGATTCAAAACGGTTTTTCGTGATCCGGATGAGATTCGAACTCATGACCCACGCCTTAGAAGGGCGTTGCTCTATCCAGCTGAGCTACCAGACCAGTCCTTGCCTTATTTTGGAAAGCGGTGCAAAAGTAGTTCATTTTTTGGAAAGATACAACAGTTTTCTCCGAAAAGGAAGAAACTGGAAGTTTATTGGTAAAAAATCGCTAATTTTGTCTGCTGTAAAACAGTCAAAAACCAATTAACATTATTCGTTACGATGAAGGTATTAAAGTTCGGCGGGACATCCGTAGGTTCAGTCAATGGTATTCTTAGTGTAAAAAAAATTGTTGAATCACAAAATGAGCCGGTTATTGTGGTTGTTTCGGCGCTTTCTGGAATCACCGACCAACTTTACAAAGTTGCAAAACGAGCTTGCGATGGTGACAAAACTTATCTGACGGAATACGAAGAAATGCTTTCGCGTCATATTGAAGTCATAAATGGCGTAGTACCTTCGGATCGAATTGAAGAAGTACAAGCGCTAGTCAATGCTCAGTTCACCGATTTATCCAATATTTTCCGCGGAATTTATTTAATAAAAGATATTTCCGTAAAGATAATCGATACCATCGTTAGTTACGGTGAATCCATCTCGTCCATTATTGTTTCACACGCCATACAAGGGGCTGCTCATTTCGATTCGAAAGAATTCATCAAAACAGAAAATCAGTTTGACAAACATATTGTTGATTTCGACAAAACCAACGCACTGATAAAAGAAAAATTTTCCAACGCACCCGATATATGTGTCTGTGGTGGGTTTATCTCTACCGACACCAACACCAACTTTATTACCAACTTAGGACGTGGAGGTTCTGATTACACTGCCGCCATCCTGGCTTCGGCTCTGCATGCATCCATACTGGAAATATGGACCGACGTTGATGGATTTATGACTGCCGACCCACGCATTATAAACAATGCATACGTCATTGACAAACTAAGCTTTATCGAAGCCATGGAGCTTTGCAACTTTGGCGCTAAAGTAATTTACCCTCCTACTATTTTCCCGGTATTTCATAAAAACATTCCGGTAAAAATAAAAAACACCTTTAATCCCGAGGCAGAAGGTACTTTTATTTCTCGCGAAAAATCGGGCGAAACAGGTAAAGCCATTAAAGGTATATCTTCCATCAACGACACTTCACTCATTACTGTACAAGGCTTGGGTATGGTTGGAGTTATTGGTGTAAACTACCGTATATTCCGCATGTTGGCCAAAAACGGCATCAGTGTTTTCCTGGTTTCGCAAGCATCATCCGAAAACACCACTTCCATTGGTGTACGAAATGCCGACAGTGCTTTAGCCGTGGAAGTGCTGCGCAAAGAGTTTGCCAACGAAATTGCACAAGGTGAAATCAATGACATTTTCTCCGAAGACGATTTGGCAACAGTGGCGATCGTAGGCGATAACATGAAACGTACACCTGGTATAGCCGGAAAGCTTTTCGGAACACTTGGGCGTAATGGTATCAACGTGATTGCCTGTGCACAGGGAGCCTCAGAAACCAACATCTCTTTTGTTACCGACCGCAAATCGCTTCGCAAAGCACTCAATGTCATTCACGATTCATTCTTCCTGTCGGAATATCAGGTTCTGAATATCTTTGTAACCGGTATAGGAACCGTAGGCAGCAACCTGCTGGATCAGATAAAAAAACAACAACAAAAACTGATGTCTCAAAATGGACTAAAGCTCAATGTAGTTGGAATTGCATCCAGCAAAAAAATGCTATTTACCCGAGACGGAATCGATCTGGAAAATTTCAGAGAAGAATTATTCTCTAAAGGAGTTGACGCTACTTCCAAAACGATCTGTCAGGAAATCGTCAACATGAATATTTTCAATGCAGTATTCGTGGACTGTACGGCCAACCACGAAATAGCCGACTTGTATCAGATATTGCTCGAAAACAATACATCGGTAGTTACTGCCAATAAAATTGCAGCTTCATCGGCATACGAAAACTATCAGAACCTGAAAGAAACAGCTCGCCGTCGTGGTGTAAAATTCTTATTCGAAACCAATGTGGGTGCAGGTCTGCCTATCATCAATACCATGAACAACCTGATTAATAGTGGTGATCAGATCCAAAAGATGGAAGCCGTTCTTTCTGGAACACTCAACTATATATTCAACACTATAAGCAGCGAGATTCCACTAAGCAAAGCAATCTTAATGGCTAAAGAAGCTGGATTCTCGGAGCCAGACCCACGCATCGACCTGAGCGGCAAAGATGTTATCCGGAAACTTGTTATTCTTGCACGCGAAGCAGGTTATAAAGTTGAACAATCGGACGTAATCAAAAATTTATTTATCCCCGACGACTATTTCACCGGCAATCAGGATGATTTTTGGAAAAAGATTCCTGAGTTAGATGCCAAGTTTGAAGCAAAACGACAAACTCTAGCCTCCGAAAATAAGCGATGGAGATTTGTCGCCACCATGGAAAATGGAAATTGCAAAGTTGGCTTGCAGGAGGTAGATAATTTGCATCCTTTTTTCGATTTGCAGGGAAGTAACAACATAATCCTTATCACCACCGAACGTTACAATGAATTTCCGATGATGATTAAAGGTTATGGAGCAGGTGCAAGTGTTACAGCTGCCGGAGTTTTTTCGGACATCATGAGTATTGCTAACATACGATAATAAGATGCGCACTTATTCTTTCAAGTTACTATTGCTTTCTGTTATTTGCATGACATCCGTATCGTGTAAAAAACAAGCACCGCAATTACCGTCGAATAAAGGTATCGAGAGTAATAAAAACGAAGAGTCTTTACTCAAAATCAACCACCGGCTAGCAATAAAAGAAGATGCCCTGATAAAAAAATATGCCGAGAATAACGGTAGTTTCAAAAAAAACGACTTAGGATTTTGGTACAAAATTATTTCGTCCGGAAACGGTTCTGCAATTAAAGACTCTTCAGTTTGTCAGATTTCAAGCAAACTACGATTATTAAACGGGAAAACGCTTAAAGTTGAACGGAAACAGTTTATTATCGGCAAAAAGCAATTGGTTGTTGGTTTGGAAGAAGGCATAAAACTGATGCACAAAGGCGACAGTGCAATTTTTGTTATACCCTGGTATTTAGGGTTCGGGATGAAAGGAGACAAGCCTTTGGTCCCATCCTATACTTCGATCATTTATGAGATCAAACTATCGAACTAATTCTGTCGATATCAGCAAGAATTATCTGTAAATTTCTTATTAGCCAGCTAACTACAAACCTTATAACTTTATTCATTTTCTTAACTTTTTAATATCACATTTTAATCGGATATTTGTATACTAAATAATTTACTGATATGAAACGAATTTCTCATCTATTCTTTCTTGTTTTCCTGATGTCATTATTGGCTTCATCGTGTAGTAATACAAAAACTTACGCTGAGTTACTAGATGATGAGAAAGCCGCTATCAAAGCTTACATCAAACGAAACAATATTGAAGTTGTATCAACATTTCCAACAGATACACCATGGGTTAAAAACGGGAAAAGTGTATACGTACTAACTTCCAGCGGCTTATACTTTCACATGGTAAACCCAGGAAATACGACTGATAAAGACACTATAGTCCTTAAAAACACAATCGTTCCTCGTTTCATTCAATATACGCTTGGTAACGTTACAGACACTATAAGAAACTGGAGTACGATTGATTACCCTTATCCATCCGATTTCACTTATGGCGATCTGACACAATCATGCAAAGCATTTCACGAAGCAGTTTCATACATGAAGCGCAATGAAACTCAAGCCAAGTTAATCGTTCCTTCTTCAATCGGCTTTAGCTCTGAATTAAACAGTGTCACACCAATGGCTTACGACCTAAATATCAAGTTTCAGAAATAAAATTTCGGCTGTAATCGGCTAGAATTACTTTCGTTAAACATAAACTAAACTTTTCAGAAAATGACTCTAATTAAATCAATTTCCGGCATCCGTGGTACAATCGGAGGTCCGGTTGGTGATGGGTTAAATCCATTGGACATCGTTCGCTTTACCGCAGCTTATGCCACACAGATTAAAGCAAACAAACAAACCTCATCGAAAAAAATTGTCGTAGGTCGCGATGCGCGCATCTCAGGCGAAATGGTTAATCAATTAGTTATTGGCACCTTACTCGGAATGGGATTTGATGTCGTAAACATTGGTTTAGCCTCTACCCCTACTACAGAATTGGCCGTTACCATGGAACAAGCTGCAGGAGGAATCATACTTACAGCAAGTCACAACCCTAAACAATGGAATGCTCTTAAACTTTTAAACGAAAAAGGAGAGTTTCTAAACGCCCTCGAAGGTGAAAATGTATTGAAAATTGCTGCTGACGAAAGTTTTCTTTTTTCACCCGTCGATGAATTAGGCAAACTTTCCGAAGACTTCTCATATACCGAAAAACATATTAAAAGCGTTTTAGAGTTAGAACTTGTAGATGTAAAAGCGATTCAGGAAGCTGATTTTACAGTGGCTATAGACTGCGTAAATTCTGTTGGAGGCATTGCTATCCCAGCCTTACTGAAAGCACTCGGCGTAAATAAAATCGAAAAGCTGTTTTGCGAACCAAACGGACAATTTCCGCACAATCCAGAACCACTACCCGAACATCTGACTGAAATTTCAGCGCTAATGAAACAAGGTAAAGCCGATGTAGGGTTCGTTGTTGATCCCGACGTAGATAGACTTGCAATTATTTGTGAAGATGGAAGTATGTTCGGAGAGGAATACACCTTAGTCTCAGTAGCCGACTACGTACTTCAAAACACACCTGGCAATACCGTTTCCAACTTAAGCTCAACACGTGCGTTAAGAGACGTCACAAACAATCGTGGAGGAAGTTACACTGCAGCAGCAGTAGGCGAAGTCAATGTCGTGAAAGCAATGAAAGACACCAAAGCAGTCATTGGAGGTGAAGGTAACGGTGGCGTAATCTACCCGGCCAGCCATTATGGACGTGATGCACTTGTAGGAATCGCCTTGTTTCTGACTCATCTTGCTAAATCAAAAACTACAGTTTCTGCTCTTCGGAAAACTTACCCTGAGTATTATATTTCAAAGAATAAGATTCAGCTCACCCCTTCAATTGACGTAGACGGCATTTTGAAAGTAATTAAAGGCTCTTATAAACAGTTTGAGGTAAATGATATTGATGGAGTGAAAATTGACTTCCCTACTGGTTGGGTTCACCTACGCAAATCCAATACAGAACCCATTATCCGCATCTATTCGGAAGCCGGAACACCTGAACAGGCAGAAGGATTTGCAAAGGCTATAATTGAAGAGATTAAACGAATTGCCAATATATAACAGGCTTCTAATCTAATAAAAAAAAGACTTATTCTCCAGTGAATAAGTCTTTTTTTGCATATATATGATCTTTTATTTCTTTGCCGTTGAAGTTACAGGAGGAGGAGTTGAAGGAGTTTCAGACATTGCATGCTCGCTGACCGGGAAAATACCCTGAGGCCTTTTAATTTGATATTTTGTCATCGACTGGTTTGACTCAAAACCAATTCCAGTTGTAATTCCCGAAGTTCTGGTTATTTTAATCAACTTATCCGAGTAAAATCGTTCCTGTCGTTGATCCCAAAAAAGTTGTTCGGTTTCAAAAAGCTCTCCTTGTAAGTTCGTCAATCTCACTTTCCCTCTTAGCTCCCAAAGCTGTTCATTTTGCTTATACTTTGCGTATTTACTATGAATATTAGCATCCACCTTCAGATTTTCATCAAAGCGTTCGAAATGAATACCCCGAGGAAACTCCCAATACGGCTGAGAAGCTTTATCATACACATCCCAACGTGGGGTTGATATTCTATACCTTGTTACGCCCGAATCCGAAATCACCGTAGTTATATCCGTAGCACGTAATTTCGGTTTGATTGCACGATTTTTAATTGCAGATATCTTATCGGGCTTATCCTTAGTACTGCAACCAACAACAATTACAGCAAGTAAAAGACTACAAATAATAGTTTTACAAACAAATAGAATTGTTGGGCAACGTAAAACGACAGACTCATTCCGTCTCATTATATTTTTCATTTGGAAGTTGAATTCCTTTAAAAATTTATAGCTTACGCTTCATAAACCAATGCTCATTAAAGGCAATGCTTAGAGTAAATTTGTAATAATCCTCACGTAAAACAGTTGAACCCAATTTTCCGTACTCAAAAGAAGCATTAAGCATAGTGGTGGAATTATTTGCCCTGTTATACAATGGCAGACCTAAACCGCAAGTCAAACTATAATTTTTAGGCTGTGAGACACCATCAACCTTGTAATACGAATCACTGACATTAAATCCGGCACGATATTTAATTCGTTGAGAAAAATATCGACCTTTATAATTCGGTTGATATTCAAGACCAATCGCCAGCTTTGACCGATTAGTCAATGTATCTTTTTTACTGTAGTATTCAGCATTCTTCCATTGTTGCAAACTATAGTCAACACCAATAGTCAACTTCCTGTTATAACAATAATTTACTCCTACTCCAAAAAGACTTGGAAGTTCGAAACGATAGTCAGTATAGCCTGCATGATTTTGGTCAATTGTATCGTTTAAGACTCCTGTCTTTATTTGAGTGAAATCTCCGCGCAATTTAATTTTCGGTTCATAAATAACCCCCAAAGTCACATCGTGCTTTTTATCAAAAGTGTTATAAAATTGAGCCCCAAAACGGAAGCGGAAGTTATTTGCTGTTATAGATGTTTTTCTTGTACTCGAAGTGTAATCAGACGAGCTGATTGTATTAGTCGTGGTACTTCCAAAGCTCTGGTCGCGATAATGATTGATCGTACCAAACATATAATAGGCATTTATACCCAACGCAATATGCTTGAACAAGTTTACAGACAAGCCAGTATACACCTGAGTGAAACCTCCATTTCCAATAAAACTTTGAGTAGAAGCAATACTATCCGAGCTTCCAGATTTATTCAACAAAGTATCCTTAGCATAGAAATCATATCCAACGAAAGAATAAGGCAATACACCTGCACTAAAACCCATCCACTTTGCTAATGGAAATTGCATAGTTATATACTCCAGATTAGCATTATGCTTGGTTATTTTTGTCCCCGACTGCGAAAAACGAGAAGCTAAAGCTGATGCGCCAACGTCAAACATGAAAGTCATACTATCAACACTACTATATGACGCAGGATTCATAGTATTGATACTGGCACTTGAACGGGAGCCTATTGAAACTCCACCCATAGCTCTTTGCTCTCCATTATTGGCATCATTGACATCTCCATAACCAAACCTCGTATACGGAGAATTTGTATTGTTTTGACTTACTGAGAATTGAACATAGACGAATAACGAAAAAACGAGAAGAAATAGCTTATTTTTGTACATTGTATAGGAGTATGCGGTTCAAACCGATTAACACTAAATTTCTTTCTGCAAAGATGGGATTTTTTAGCTTGGCAGCAAAGTAAAAAGTGCTACCACCAGTTAAAAATATTGAAAGTTGTGGATATTTAATTTTTAATTCATTTATATAACCATCTACCTCGAAGACAATGCCATAAATTGCTCCCGAAAGAATGGCCGAATCGGTTGAATTCCCCATAAAAGGTGTTTCATTTTTCACAGGCACCAATGGTAATTTCTGAGTAAATTCATGTAAAGCCCGCAATCTCATTTGAAGCCCGGGAGCAATATTACCACCCCGATATACATGTTTCGAATCAATAAAATCATAAGTTATTGCTGTTCCGGCATCAATTACTAAATTCTCTGAATAGGGATTCAAAAAAGAAGCACCAATTACAGCCGCCAAACGGTCATTGCCCAAAGTAGCCGGATTATCATATAAATTCTCGATAGGAATTGAAGTTTTATGCGACAACTCAATAAAATCTTTAAATACTAGTTTTAGCTCTTCTAATAAAATTTCATTATTCGAAACAACACTTGAAATTATACATTTCTCAATTGGAAATTGATCTAGGAGAATCGAGATTTCATTTTTCCCGAACTGATCATAGACGAATGTCTCTACCAGCTCATCCTGATCAAAAACACCTACTTTCGTTCTAGAGTTTCCCTGGTCGATACATAAATTCATAAATCGGTTCAAAAGAATGAAAACATTCTTCGCTAAAAATTAATTTACAAGATCATTTTCTCAATAGGGATCACTAGAATTCCTTCAGCTCCTAATGCCTTAAGTTTACCGATAATATCCCAAAAACGTTTTTCATCAATAACCGCATGGAGAGAATTCCAACCATCCTTAGCCAGTGGCATTATCGTCGGACTTTTCATTCCGGGCAGAACCTCTATAATCTTATCGATATTCTCAACTGGAACATTCATTAATACGTATTTCTTATCCTCAGCCATTTGAACAGCCTCAATCCTGAAAAGCAACTCATCTAAGATTGCTTGCTTTTCTTCTGATAATTTGGAATTCGAAATCAACAAAGCCTCAGATTTCATGAGAACTTCAACCTCTTTCAGGTGATTAGTCACCAAAGTACTTCCTGAACTTACGATATCGAAGATTGCATCAGACAATCCTATTCCGGGAGCAATTTCCACAGAGCCTGTTATCACATGAATTTCAGCACTTACGTTTTTTTCTTTTAGAAAATCCGTCAATATTCCTGGATAAGACGTAGCAATTACTTTTCCGTTAAACCACGAAATATCAGTATAGTCAACCTCCTTTGGTATAGCCAATGAAAGCCGACATTTACTAAATCCCAAGCGTTTAGTCAAAACAACTTTCTTTTTCTTTTCGGCATATTCATTTTCACCAACTATTCCAACGTCTGCGACACCGTCTGCGACCGACTGAGGAATATCATCGTCACGAAGAAATAACACCTCCAACGGAAAATTACGGGCAGGTAATAATAAAAGACGCTTTCCAGATTCAAGCTTTATTCCTGTTTCTGTAAGCAGCGCCATAGTCTCTTCATATAATCGCCCTTTAGCTTGTATTGCAATTCGTAACATAAATACTTTATTATTTTTTTGGTGCACAAAGGTACAAAAAATGCTCGAATACAGCATTTTTTCCACAAAAAAAGTCCGTTATCGAAATAACGGACTTTTAAGCCTGCAAGAATTTCTTTTTGCGTTAGCCTTTACTTACTTAACAGCTTTAGTTGTATCTACAGCAGTAGAATCAACAGCAGCTTTAGTAGTATCAACGGCAACTACTGTAGAATCAGCTTTAGGAGCTTCTTCAGCTTTTTTAGGAGTACAAGATGCGAAAGCCATAGCTACCACAAAAAATAAAAATACTTTTTTCATTTCTTTAAAACTTTAAAAATTTAACATGTTTGTTTTGCAATTCAAAATCGATGCAAAGTTACATCATTTTTTTATTCTGGATTAATAAATATCGCTTTATTTTAAAACATTTTTTGGTTTAATTGATTTTTAGGTATTTTTCACAGCTACAAAACTTCTACACCTCACTTTTACACGAAAAAACGGATCTCCATTCAAAAAAAAAAGTCCGTTAGAGAATCTAACAGACTTTTGCTTCGTAACACGACGAAAGCTTTTAATTACTTAACAGCTTTTGTTGAATCAGCAGCAACTGCAGTAGTGTCAGTAGCTACAGTGTCAACAGCTACAACTGTAGAATCAGCCTTAGGAGCTTCTTCAGCTTTTTTAGGAGCACAAGATGCGAAAGCCAAAGCTACAACGCAAAACAATAATACTTTTTTCATTACTTTTAAATCTTTAAAATTTAACATGTTAATTTTGCTTTTCAAAATCGCTGCAAAGATACAACCATTTTTTTTATTGGAGATTAATAATAACCTTTTTTTTTGAAATATTTTCAGAACAAACAATCAAATCAAGTAAAGAACTCAAATACTGCATATTAAAAAAAGATCAGTTTGATGTAGAATAAAGATATCGTTTGATGCTTTTCTTAGGAGTTTTCTCAAATTCATGCGGATATAACTGTATTTTCGAGACGCCTTCATAATTTGCAACCATAGCATTCAACTGCTTCCGATTCTCTTCCATCAAATTTTCTAACTGAAAATGGTCAATCACTTCAGCATCTACAGCCTCGTAATCCGGACATACCAAAGCCATTAACTTCCCATTATTCTCTACAACTAAGCTTTCCATTACGTAAGGCATATTATTTAATTTTGCCTCAATTTCCTCTGGATAAATATTTTGCCCGCTAGCACTTAAGATCATAGTCTTATTACGTCCACGAATAAAGATATTCCCATCTTCATCAACAGTACCAAGATCTCCTGTACGCAACCAACCATCTCGGTCAATAATTTGAGCTGTAGCCTCCTCGTTCTTATAATAACCCGACATAACATTCTCTCCCCTGACACACACTTCACCAACACCTGTAACTGGATCAGGCTCCACTATTTTAGCCTCCATAATATCCAAAAGTTTCCCTGAAGATTTAGGTATAAACTCTTTTGCCGGAGAATAGCTTATTAGCGGAGCACACTCTGTCATACCATAACCAACAGTAAATGGAAATTTTATTTTATTGAAGAAATCTTCAACTTCTGCATTTAAAGGGGCACCACCAACTACTATCTCAGAAAATTCCCCACCGAAAGCATCAATTAACTTTTTACGAATTTGCCCCAAGACAGGCTGATCCAAAAAAGGAATACTCAAAGCCCATCGCATAGATGGCTTGGCAAGCAAAGGTTGAATTTGTTTTTTATAAATTTTCTCTATTATCAAAGGCACACAAAAAATCACGTTCGGCTTAATATCAGCAAATGCCTTGAGAAGTATCTTTGGCGAAGGAGTTTTCCCTATAAAATGAATATTGCAGCCAGCACAAGTAGAAGTAAGAAATTCAAACGCACATCCATAAGCATGAGCCAAAGGTAAAAATGAAATAATCCGGTATTGAGGAGCAATTAATTTTGTTCTAAAACCAAATGTTATATTACCAGCAAGCGCGTTCCCGCTTGTCATAACACCTTTACTAAAACCCGTAGTACCAGACGTATAGTTTATTGACACTATTTCAAAATTGGATTTATCTAGATATCGAACACTATCACGAACAAATCCATAAGGGTATTTTTCCTTAAACAACTGATTTATCCTATCAAAATGAATAGAGTCCAATTCTAATCCATCGTCATTAGATTCGGGAAGCTCAGATGCTATCTTCTTATTCAACAAAGCTACGCAAGCAAAATTTGTAAGGGAGAACACCGCTTTTACCGTCGTTAGCTTTTCCTCTTCTAAATTTTCCCAAACAGCGTCACCAGCAAACAACAATTTAGACTCCGAATGATTAGTTATATGATGAATATCATTTGCATTAAAATCCTGTAGAACTGGAACTATAATCGCACCATAAGTAACCGTAGCCAGATAGGTAATGGCCCAGTTTGCATTGTTACGGCCAACCAATGCTATCTTATCATTCGGTTCAACATTGCATTGCTCAAAGAGAATATGTAGTTTAGCAATTTGCGCAGCAACCTCAGCATAAGTCAGAGTTACATCTTCGCCATAATTACTATATGCAGGCAGCTCCCAGTTATTGCGAAAAGAATCCTCAAACAGACGGATAAAATTTTCCTGAATCATGATATGGAGTATGTTTTTATGATATTTACTTTTTTAGATGCCGCAAAAATAATGAATAATTACACAAACCAAATGATTGTTACAATTATTTAGGTTATTAGTAAATTAAACTAAATATGAAAACTCAGAACGTGGTCAGACCAACTTTTTATTACACTGGTAATCTTCGCAAAGATGACTTATTTTTGAGAATTTCAAATCTGTAGCTGTAAAAAAAGTCGTATCTTTGCAGCTTGTAAAAAAACGCAACTAAAATAGTTATGAATATATCGTATAATTGGCTGAAGCAATACATCAATATCGATGTTACACCTGATGAATTGTCGAAAGCATTAACTTCCATAGGATTGGAAGTGGGTGGAGTTGAAGAAGTTCAAACTGTAAAAGGAGGACTGGAAGGATTGGTCATCGGCGAAGTACTAACCTGTGTCAATCATGAAAATTCGGACCACTTACACGTCACTACTGTCAATGTAGGCGGAACAGAATCTTTGCAAATAGTATGCGGCGCACCTAATGTTGCTGCAGGACAGAAAGTAGTAGTGGCAACAGTTGGAACCAAATTGTATTCCGGTGATGAAAGCTTTACAATTAAACGATCTAAAATACGTGGGGTAGAATCATTGGGAATGATTTGCGCCGAAGATGAAATTGGCATTGGCACCAGCCACGATGGAATTATTGTACTACCTGCTGAAGCCGTAGTTGGTACCTTAGCCAAAGATTATTATGGAATTAAAAACGACACTCTGCTGGAAGTAGACATCACCCCAAACAGAATTGATGCAGCATCGCACTTTGGAGTAGCACGTGATTTGGCAGCGTTTTTCGCACTAAAAGATAAATCGGTAAAACTCACCAAACCATCGGTAGATGCTTTTATCGTTCAAAATACAAAACTCAGCATTCCGGTAACTGTTGAAAATATAGACTCTTGTCCGCGTTATTCTGCTGTTACCATCTCGGGCGTAAAAGTTACGGAATCACCGGAATGGTTGAAAAACTACTTACTTGTTATCGGACTTCGCCCCATTAATAACATTGTGGATGTAACTAATTTTGTGTTACACGAACTGGGACAGCCCATGCATGCCTTTGATGCAGATAAGATCAAAGGAGGTGAAGTGCGCGTGAAAACTCTGACCGAAGGAACTCTGTTCACCACCTTGGATGGTACAGAACGCAAGCTAAGTGCTGCCGACCTGATGATTTGTAATGCCAGCGAGCCTATGTGTATTGCAGGTGTATTTGGTGGTCTGAACTCGGGGGTGACCGAAACTACTCAAAACGTATTTTTAGAAAGTGCTTATTTCAATCCGGTTTCAATTCGCAAAACAGCCCGTCGTCATGGGTTGAACACGGATGCTTCGTTTCGTTACGAACGAGGCTGCGACCCGACTAACACTATATACGTACTGAAACGCTGCGCTTTGTTAATTCAGGAAGTAGCCGGCGGTGAGATTTCAAGCAATATAACTGACTTCTACCCAGAAGAAGTTAAACCATTTGAAGTTTCAGTGTCATTACGCAAAATCAACAGCCTTATAGGGAAAGCCATTGGTAAAGAAAATATTGAAACCATACTCAGTGCACTCGAAATGAAGATTGTGAGCCAGAACGAAGACGGTTATGTGCTGCACGTTCCGGCTTATCGCGTGGATGTACAACGCGATGTGGATGTAATTGAAGATATTCTCCGTATTTACGGTTATAATAATGTGGAAATAGGTGAAACGCTGAAATCAACTTTGAGTTACAGTTCGAGACCAGACAGCTACAAACTTCAGAATCTGATTTCGGAACAACTTACAGCGCAAGGATTCAACGAAATACTAAACAATTCGCTAACCAAAGGAGGATATTATACCGATCTTACCTCCTACCCTGCTGCCCACAGCGTAAAAATCATCAATGGTCTAAGTTCCGATCTAAACGTGATGCGTCAAACTCTGCTTTTTGGTGGACTGGAAAACATCAACCGCAATGTGAATCGCCGCAATGCCGATCTTAAATTCTACGAATTCGGTAATTGCTATTATTTCCATGCTGAAAACAAAAAAGAAGGTGAAACACTGGCTGCCTATTCCGAAGATTACCACCTAGGATTATGGCTTACGGGAAATAAACGCGCTCAGTCGTGGACAGCCACCGATGAGAAAGCAAGTATTTACGAACTAAAAGCATATATCGAAAATATTTTCCGTCGCCTCGGATTCAACTTACGCAAACTCTTAGTAGGCGAATACGCTGACGACCTGCTGAGCGAAGCGCTCACCATGTACAGCGCTGCTGGACGCAAACTGGCTGTATATGGTATTGTTCATCCTAAAATTCGTAAGGTAACAGACATTGATCAGGAAGTGTATTTTGCTGACCTGAACTGGAACGCTATTCTGGCTGAGTTGGGAGCCCATAAAGTACAATATACAGAGCTTTCTAAATTTCCGGAAGTAAAGCGCGACCTTGCTTTGCTACTCGACAAACACACTACTTTTGCCGAAATAGAAAAAATAGCTTTCGAAACAGAGCGCAAGCTACTGAAAAAAGTAAACCTCTTCGATGTATATGAAGGTAAAAATCTGGAGGTTGGTAAAAAATCATACGCCGTTAGTTTCTTATTACAAGACGAAAGTAAAACACTTACCGACAACCAGATTGAAAGCATCATGAAAAAACTGCAAAGTAATTTTGAGAGCAAGCTGAGAGCTAAACTTAGATAGAAGTCATTCTAATTACTGCATGTTATTAGCCAGCGGCGATATTATTGGTTATTTGCTTCGCGTTATTATCCAGAATAGTATAAAACAAGAATCAATTAAGGTATAAAATTAAAAAAACGGAGGCAGGAAGCTGTTGACCGGATATAAAGAGATGGACAAAGAAGAATTATCATTTAATGGCAAGTTGTTGAATACGCCTTATGGCAAACAAGATGCCTATGGGGCGTTGAGCATGCCGATTTATCATTCGGCAGCTTACGAGTTTGAAACAGCAGAAGCTATGGAAGCCGCTTTTACGGGTAAAACGGCGGATTATGCCTATTCCCGCATCACAAATCCTACAGTGCAGTATTTCGAGGATCGGGTGCGAACAATTACTGGGGCATTCAGTGCAACAGCTCTAAACTCGGGTATGGCAGCTATTACAAATACTATCATCACCGTAGCTCAAACAGGCAGCAACATTGTTACATCGAAACATTTATTCGGAAATACCTACTCATTTTTTGTTTCAACGCTGGCCGCATTCGGAGTGGAAACACGCTTTTGTGACCTAACCAATCCCGATGAAGTAGAAGCTCACATAGACGATAATACCTGCGCATTATTTCTGGAAATCATAACAAACCCACAGCTTGAAGTAGCCGATTTGAAGGCCCTTTCGGTTATTACCAAAGCAAAAGGAGTTCCGCTGATAGCCGACACTACCGTAATACCATTCAGCAATTTTAAAGCTAAAGAATTTGGAATAAACATCGAAATAGTATCAAGCACCAAGTACGTATCTGGAGGGGCTACAAGTCTGGGCGGGCTGATTTTGGACTACGGAAACTTTAATTGGTTGTCGTTACCAAAACTACACACGATGGCTAAAGAATTCGGTGCAGCTGCTTTTACGGCTAAACTAAGGAAAGAGATTCACCGCAATTTGGGCGCCTATATGACCCCGCAGGTAGCCTACATGCAAACCCTGGGACTGGAAACTATGACCGTACGCTACGATCGTGCCACAGACACCTGCCAAAAGTTGGTCGAAAAACTAGAAGCATTGCCCGAAGTAGAATCGGTTAACTACACCGGTCTGCCCACAAACAAATATCACAGCCTGAGCAAAAACCAGTTTGGCAATCGCCCAGGAGCTATGTTTACCTTCGACCTGACATCGCGCGAAGCCTGCTACAACTTTATGAACAAACTAAAAGTGATACGCCGTGCCACCAATCTGTTCGACAATAAAACACTAGCTATTCATCCTGCCAGTACCATTTTTGGGACATTCTCAGCCGAGGTGCGTAAGGAGATGAACGTATCCGACAAAACCATCCGTATTTCGGTGGGACTGGAAGATGTGGCTGATTTATATAATGACTTTGTACAGGCGCTTTCTTAAACAAACAAGAAATAGTTAACTGCTAGTTATTGATATTCCGTAATCAAACAACATAAAACCCCTCGAATCGAGCTAATTGATTCGAGGGGTTTTCCATTAAATCAATACAATTCAACTCATTTTACTCCATTACAATTCAATAAAGTTGCGTTATTTTACGCATTTGGTTATTTCCGCTCTAAAAAAAACTGTTGAGACAGCCTGCAAGTCCAAACTTTTATATAAATTTGTCGCGTAAGTAAGCAAGAATATTTAATAGTCTGCTTATTTGAAAGCAAAATTCAGATTAGCAATTTTGTAACTCGTAACTATTTTCCCGTAACTACACATTACCAGTAATCACCTATTTTACATTTGTTTGTATGAGTAGCAACCATCATCAAATCAAAGCTCTATTGTATCCCAACCAACTAAAAAACAATGAGGGGACATTCAAAGCACAAGTCATTACCAGTCAGGCATACGGAATAAAAGACATTTGCACCTCATTTTGTAGTAAACGGAGATCCGGTCTTGATCCCGATACCCTTGAGTATCACGTTAGGTTATTTTTTGAAGAAATGAGCGAATTGCTGGAGGATGGTATTGCTATCAATACCGGATATTTCGCTGCCGCTCCAACCATCAAAGGGTCATTCAAGCATAAATATGATACATTTGATACAAAAAGACATCGCGTTACTTACAAATTCAGTCAAGGAGCGCTCTTACGTAAACGTACCGCCAACATGGAGGCCGAAATACTCCATCTTAAATCTATAAATTTCGGATTTATGCGAGTAAAAGACGTTTACTCTGGCTCATTAAATGATGTGATTACCCCGGGGAAAAACCTGAAAATCGAAGGTACAAAAGTAAAGCTCAGTGGTACGCATCCCGATGTTGGTGTTTATTTTATCAGCGAGACTACCGGTGAACGTACCAAAGTTCCGTCAGTGGATGTGATTACCAATCAGAACAAAAGCCTGCTGATTTTTATTCCAGAGTTGCAGCCTGACTCTTATCGCTTAGAGCACATCACCCAATACGCAGGTAAAGGCACTCTGCTAAACGTACCTCGCAGTACCCTGCTCGATCGTATACTCAAGGTTGTATAACGTTAGTGAGAAACCTTGACCAGTACAGGTCAAGGTATTTGACAAGTATAGGTCATGAAGCTTGACCTGTACTGGTCAAACCTTGCGATACGGGAAGCAAAGACACTAATGCTAGCTAATATCAGGCAAGCTTGCACGAGCGTACCGATAAGCCCAATACGTCCATATCAATCGCTATTCTACACAAAGCGCGAACCGGATAAACCGACTCGCGCTTTGTGCAGATCTAAACAACTTGCAAACAAGCTAAAAAGTTAGTTCTTATAAATTTCAGCCTAAGATACTTTATTCTGGATATGTATATTACGGAACAACAAACATCACATAGCTACCATACACCGTACCTAAAGCATTAGTGGCATAAGCCCGGACATAGTAAGTAGTGCCTTTTTTAAGTCCAGACAAACTACTTGTAAAAATTCCACTTCTTGAATAATCAGTTGTAAACGGACTGTTGGCTATTGTAGGAGCACCTGTCGTACTACTCCAGCAAATTCCCCTTGCATAAACCTCAACACCACCTTCACTTGTTACTGTTCCGCCTCCGGTAGCCAAAGAAACATCTGACTCGGAAAGAGTCACCTTTCCGGTAATTACAGATGGAAGACCGGGGGTTGTAACATTTCCATACGCTATTCCTGCCGAATTTTTGGCGTAAGCTCGTACATAATAAGTCTTGGTTGCGTCAAGTCCGGAAAGAACACTGGAAAAATTTCCGGCACCAGTACCATCAGAAGAGTGAGTATCGGCAAGAGTGGGAGTAGCATTGGTCGAACTCCAACATACACCCTTCTCTGTAATACTAGCTCCACCATCATTAGTTATATTTCCACCTGAAAAAACAATTCCCGGTTTATCTCCAGAAATTGAAGGAACATTAGTGGTTACTGTAGGAATCACTTTCGTGGTTACCGGTACGTACGGACCATAAGATGTTCCATAGACATTGGTTGCATAGGCACGGATATAGTAAGTTGTACCATTAACCAATCCGGTAATAGCACTGGAGAAATTACCACTTCTGTCGCCGTCCACTGTTTTTGGGTTTGCTGTTGTGGGAGCCCCGTTATTCGGGAGCCAGCAAATTCCTCTGGCGGTGACTTCCGCACCACCTTCATCGGTGACAACACCTCCACCGCTAGCCAAAGAGTTATTCGTATCAGAAAGCGTTACAGCCGTAGTAATGACAGATGGAAGACCGGGAGTAACTACATTACCGTAAGCCAACCCGGCAGAGTTCGTGGCATAAGATCGGACATAATACTTTTTTGAGGCATCCAGCCCTGTCAAGGTACTATTAAAGTTTCCCGCACCCGCGCCATCGGAAGTATGAGCGTCCGCAAGAGTGGGTGTAGCATTGGTAGTACTCCAACAAACACCGCGAGCTGTAATAGCAGCGCCACCATCATTGGTTACATTTCCACCCGAAGAAGCCACAGAAGGTTTATCCGTTGAGATTGAAGGCACATTGGTGGTGACCGTAGGAATCACTTTCGTGGTTACCGGTACGTACGGACCATAAGATGTTCCGTAAGCATTGGTTGCATAGGCACGGATATAGTAAGTAGTACCATTAACCAATCCGGTAATAGCACTGGAAAAATTACCACTTCTATCGCCGTCCACTGTTTTAGGGTTCGCTATTGTAGGAGCCCCGTTGTTAGGAAGCCAGCAAATTCCTCTGGCAGTGACTTCAGCACCACCTTCGTCGGTGACCATTCCACCACCACTAGCTAAAGAGTTATTGGTATCAGAAAGCGTTACTGCCGTAGTGATTACCGACGGTAGCCCTGGGGTAACTACATTACCGTAAGCTAATCCGGCAGAGTTCATGGCATAAGATCGGACATAATACTTTTTTGAGGCATCCAGCCCTGTCAAGGTACTATTAAAGTTTCCCGCACCCGTGCCATCGGAAGTATGGGCATCGGCAAGAGTAGGAGTAGCATTGGTAGTACTCCAACAAACACCGCGAGCAGTAATAGCGGCACCACCATCATTGGTGACATTTCCGCCCGAAGAAGCTACAGAAGGTCTGTCTGCTGAAATTGAAGGCACATTGGTGGTGACTATAGGAATTACCTTAGTAGTAACCGGTACGTACGGACCATAAGATGTTCCGTAGGCATTGGTTGCATAAGCACGGATATAGTAAGTAGTACCATTAACCAATCCGGTAATAGCACTGGAGAAGCTACCATTTCTGTCGCCGTCCACTGTTTTAGGGTTAGCTATTGTAGGAGCCCCGTTATTGGGAAGCCAGCAAATTCCTCTGGCGGTGACTTCGGCACCCCCTTCGTCGGTAACCATTCCACCACCACTAGCCAAAGAGTTATTAGCATCAGAAAGCGTTACAGCTGTAGTAATCACAGAAGGAAGACCTGGGGTAACAACATTACCATAAGCCAACCCAGCGGAGTTCGTTGCGTAAGCTCTGACATAATACTTCTTGGAGGCATCCAGCCCGGCAAGTATACTGTTGAAATTTCCGGCACCAGTACCGTCGGAAGTATGAGCATCCGCAAGAGTGGGTGTAGCATTGGTAGTACTCCAACATACACCGCGAGCAATGATAGCGGCACCACCGTCATCATACACATTACCTCCACTAGAAGCAACAGATGGCCTATCTGAAGAAATACCAGGAATATTAGTAGTTACTTTTGGGACTACAGTAGTGATAGTTGATGTTATGGTACCTGCAGTAAAATAAGAATAGGGTCCATAGACAGTCCCTAGAGCATTAGTTGCGTAGGACCTATAATAATATGTAGTACCATTTATTAATCCGGTCAATGTGCTGCTAAATGAACCAGAACGCGTACCATCTGAAGTATGAGGATTGTTGATAGTTGGAACAGCGTTATTAGGCCACCAGCAAACGCCCCGAGCAAGCACAGCAGCTCCACCTTCATCGGTTATTCTTCCTCCACTAACTGCAGTGGTATTTCCCGAAGCAGAAACAATTACTCCAGAAGTTACGACTGTCGGCGTTGTGGGTGAAATAACACTGCCATAAGCTGTACCGGCTGCATTAGTAGCATAAGCCCGGACATAATACTTCTTTGTGGCATCTAAGCC